>Ga0268298_10000145_pt1 | contig 88135 bp, 85 predicted proteins | sample WWTPWeurt_MetaG_FD_194462 | JGI IMG/M metagenome (GOLD analysis project Ga0268298, IMG submission 194462) | Activated sludge microbial communities from WWTP in Nijmegen, Gelderland, Netherland - WWTP Weurt | ecosystem: Engineered > WWTP > Aerobic digester > Activated sludge | place...
AGCATGGAGATGGTCTCCTTCGGCCCCAGCATGTGGGACGTCCACACCCCCGATGAGCATGTCAGCGTGCCCTCCGTGGGCAACTTCTGGAAGCTCCTGGTGGCCGTCCTCGAGACCGTGTAGCCCTTCCGTTCACGGCCCTTGGTCATGACCCCTGGCCGTGATAACCTTGTTGCTTCCGCATTTCCGTGGAAACCAGGGAGAGTTGTCCGAGTGGTTTAAGGAGCACGCCTGGAAAGTGTGTGTAGGTCAAAAGCTTACCGAGGGTTCGAATCCCTCACTCTCCGCCAGAAGAAGCCCGCAAACATCACGTTTGCGGGCTTTTTCGCGTCTCGCGGGATCAATGGGAATTAGGTGCGAATCCCCCCTGCTGGGTCTCACTGGGGTCTCATGTTCGCGCAATTCTGAACCACCCGAGCGACCCCACGCCTGGGCAGGATGCCCAATTGCCCCCGAATGAACTGAGATGGTGCACGTCTCAGAGGCGATCCCTCGGGCCGCGAGACAGACAGACCCATCGAGAGACAACAGGCCCCTACCAAGATATCGATGGAAGACCGGATCTCGCACCGGTAGGTCGGTAGCAAAGCTTCCGACCATGCCGTGGGTCCAGTTTTTTTTCGACTGTGGTGTTCAACAGTTAATGCAAATCACCTACCTGAGTTTTATGGATTTCTTAGGTAGTCCTTAATTAATATCTCCTCGTTAAGTCAGGCTGGTTCTGACAATAACTATGGTTTCATTATCAATTTCATATTTAACGACTAACTAATTACTATTCAGTCAAATCATTGTTATCATGTGAGTTACCAATGGCAAACTGCCGAATTACCTTGACATGCTTTTCCCTCCGTCCGCATACTGGATCCTGTCTTGGTGAGTTGATTTATATCATCGTAGCTATCTCATCACTGAACGCCACTGGACGGTTTTCACCTCATGATAGGGAGGAATATTAATGAGCAAGAAAACAGCTACTTTTTCCCCAGCAGGTGATCCGAACGAACCCCGGAAGAGCCTGCCATCCAGCCAGGGTGCAAGGCCCCCTTATGTGTGGCTCACCCCCAAACAGATGGTTCATCAGTACGGTCGGTCAATAACCTATTGGTACCTGCTCCGAAAGGACGGTTTCGGGCCTGCATTCAGGCCACTTGGTGCTCGCTCCCTGGCCTACCGTCAAGATATCGTGGATGATTGGTTCTCTCAGGGTATGGTGCAGAGTTTCTATGACCCTAAGTACATAGAAATGGCTGCTATGAGGAAAGCGGCAAGGAAGGCCGCCGCCCAAAAGAGAACTCCGAAGGTCACTCCTCCCAGGTTTGTCTCCCTGGGCAATAGCTGGCAGGAGGCGAGGCTGCTCAAACTTCGGATGGGTCAAGCCGACCTGAAAAGCATCCTGCCTGGGCGGCCAATCGACTAGGTCATGAAGGCTAAGATTGAATTGACCGGGTGACCTACAAGCGACTCATCATCTGAATCAAGAGAGCAGCCCGGATATCCGGGCTGCTCTCTTTCAAGGGGGTTCCCTCTCCATGATTGGCGGAGTGGTTGGAGACCTTTAGCTCTCCTCAAAGTAGGCATCATCCTGGAGGACTTCCCACTCGGTGATCATGGCCTTGATGTTGGTTAGAGGCTTAGCCGGAGTTAGGCCCTAGCTGTGTGATCTCCACGGTCAGATGCACGATCTCTTCGTGGATTCCCAGGCATTGCCTCACAGAATCGACAGTCAATCCAGGGTGTTTGGTGGCCAGGGACAGGATGCAGGCATAGCTACCTTTTCCGACACGCCAAACATGGAGATCCAGGATTTGAGACTCTCCGCCCCACTCTGGCTGGGTAGTGATGGCCTCTTGGATTTCCTTCACAACTGGGTGGTCCATCTCCGCATCAAGGAGGACACGGGATGAATCCCGAAGGAGGCCCCTGGCCCATACCGCCACTAGGATGGCTCCGGCGAGGCCCATGGCGGGATCTAGCCAGGCCCAGCCGAACACCATGCCTCCAGCCAGGGCTGCGATGGCCAGCACAGAGGTGGCCGCATCGGCGATGACATGTAGGTAGGCCGATCGAAGGTTGAGGTCATGGTGGTGCTGCCCCCCTTCCCCATGAGCATGGTGATGCTCATGCCCGTGGTCGTGAGCCTTTCCGAGGATGAAGGCGCAGGCCACATTAACCGCGAGTCCCACGATGGCCACGATGATGGCCTCACGGTAGTGGATCGGCTTGGGATCGAAGATTCGTTCCACAGAACCAATCACCATCCAGGCGGCTACGCCCAGTAGGAACATGGCACTGGCGAAGCCGCCGAGGATCTCGATCTTCCAGGTACCGAAGGCGAAGCGGTGGTCCTGGGCGTGTCGTCTCGCCATGGCGTAGGCGAAGGCGCTCAGGCCGATGGCCACCGCGTGGGAACTCATGTGCCAACCGTCCGCCAATAAGGCCATGGAGTTGAACCACCACCCTGCGACGATCTCCACCACCATCATCAGGGCGGTGATGACCATGACGAGGCGGGTTCCCCGCTCCCCGGCCTGGTTGCCGGAGTCGAAGACATGGTGATGAATCTGGGGGGTCGAACTGGATGGGTTCAAGGGCCTCACCGGCAAGCAGGGGTGGAAAGGAAGTTAAAACCGATAGCCGGTCGGTTTTCAGATTACACTCCTTTGACGCGCAGGTTTCCCCGTGACTCAGCCAGCTTCATCCCTCACCCTTGGCGACCTCGAAATGGAGGTCCTGGAGCAGCTCTGGCGGTTGGGCTCAGGTGATGTTCGTGCCGTGCACGTGGCTCTGAGCAAAGGCCGGGACAACCATCCGAACACCGTCCAGTCCGCCCTGGAACGCCTGTTCCGGAAGGGGCTGCTCGACCGGGAAAAGCAGAGCCACGCCTACATCTACACGCCCAGGCTGACCCGCGAGGAACTCGCCGCCCGGCTCATCGACGAGACCCTTCAGCGGGTGAAGGGCTCGGAGCCCCTGCCCATGCTGGCCGCCTTCGTGGATCTGGCCATGGGCCAGGACCCGGCGGTACTGGACGAACTGGAACAGCTCCTCAAGGCTCGTCGCGCCGAACAGAAGGTGCCCTGATGCACGCGCCCGGCCTGCTCGTCGTCACCACGCTCCTGGCGGGGGGGCTGGTAGCTGTGGGAAGTCAGACGCTTGGATTCACCTATCCTCGCCTGCGCGTTTCGATCGAACGGCTGGCCCCCGAGGGCCGTGCCCACCTGCTGAGCGTCATCGCTGGCCTTCCCTGGCTGCTGGCCTTCGGGACGTTGCTCCTCGCCTTCCTCCCATCGTTCATCACCATCCCAGGGCTGATCCAGGACCACTGCCTTCCCCACGATCACCACCCTCACCTCTGCCTCAGGCATGGGCTCTGGGCTCCATCGGGGCAGGCATGGTTGATCCTCGGTGTCCTTGGACTGGCGGGCGGCGCCTTCTGGTTCCGCTTCCTGCGACGCCTCGTGGACGGTCAGCGGCGTGTCCAAACCCTGCTCCGTTTGGCCAAGGAAACGGGTGGCTTCCACCTCCTGCCCAGCAGCAAGGCCCTGGCCTTTTCGGCGGGCCTGCTGCGACCGCGCACCCTGCTCTCCTCGATGGTGATGACCTCCCTGGATGAGGAGGATCTCAAGGTCCTACTGGCCCACGAGACGGCTCATGCCATGCGGCGGGATGCGCTGCGCATGGTGGTGGCTGAGGCCATGTTGATGGCCGTGCCCCGGCGGGTTCGTCGTGTGCTTCTGGAGGACCTTTCCCTGGCCTGCGAGGAATCCTGTGACCGGGCGGCGTTGCCGCAGGCCGGATGCCCGGAACGCATGGCCGAAGTGCTGCTCCGGGTGCAACGGCTCGGCATGGTCACCCCAGCCGGCCAACCTGGGGCCACCGGTTCCCAGCTTCCCCTGCGAGTCCGCGCTCTGCTCGGCGCCCCCTATCCCCCGACGCCTTCGTGGGCCCGCCTTCTCTGGTTCAGCCCTCTGCTGATCCTGCTGGCAGATCCCGTTCACCACGCCGCCGAGACCCTGCTCGGACTCCTCAACCCCTGACGCTTCCCCAACCCCGTTGATCTGACCCGGTGGTGCCCATGGTTTTCCAGTCTCGAAGTTTGTTCAAAAGTCCGACCTTGAGTCGGTTTTTGGTGCTGCCCGTCTTGCTCTGTCCCCTGGGCGCCCAGGAGGCGACTCCAGTCCTGACGGAAGCCCAAGCGATCACCCGCGCCCTGGCCCGCCCCGAATGGCAGGCACTAACCCAGCTCCCCGCCAAGCAGACGGAGGGGGCGGCGCTGGAGGCGCGGAGCTGGCTCTCGCCCGGCGTCGAATGGACCCGCGAGCAGTTCAACGGGATTCAGCCCGGCAAGCGGGAGGACACGTTCCTGCTCAGTCAGAGCTTCGACATCTCGGGTCGCCGGTTGGCCCGGCGGGATGCGGCGATCAAGCGGGAGGAGGGTGGCAAGGCCGAGAGCGAACAGCGGGTGGCGGGCGTGGTCGCCCAGGTGCGCGAAGCGTTCTACGACGTGCTGATCGCCCGGGAGCGCCTAGCCCGACTGGAGGGCTCTCTCTCCCGTGTAGGTCGCTTCCAGGAACGGGTGGACCGCCTGCATCAGGCCGGTGAGATGTCCGGCCTCGACCGTGGCCGGGTCCGACGCGAGGTCGAACTTCTGCGGGGCCGCGAAGTGGTCGAACGCTCCCGGCTGCTCCAGGCCGAGGCCCGGCTGCGGTCCCTTCTGGGAGGCAGCCCCGGCACAGCTCAGGGCAACCTGCTCCCCGAGCCGCCTGCGACCCTGGACGCCTATGTGGCCGAACAGCCCGGCGCCCCCGCGACCCGCATGGCCTTGGCCCAAGAAGCGGCGGCCCAGTCCGATGCCAAGGCCGCTGGCCGGTGGGCACCCGACCTCCAGCTCGGCCTGGGTGTAAAGCGGTGGCAGGAGGCTGGGCTCACCGGCAACGGCAACGTGTTCTCCCTGGGGATGACCTTCCCGACACCGGGGCGCGTCAACGCAGCCCGGGTCCGGGGTGAAGCCGAGGCCCGTGCGGCCTCCGCCCAGGCGAGACTCCAGCGCGAACAGGATGGTGCCGACCTTCGCGCACTCTGGCAGGCATCCGTAGACCTCCGAGCCTCCGCCGAGCGCATGGCCAAGGAGGCCCTCGCTGATTCAGGTCGGGTGGAGGTCGCGCTGGATGCCGCCTTTGCCGCTGGGGAGCTGGATCTCCTGGGACGCCTGGATGGTGCTCGGAGCCTCCTCGAAGCTGAACTGGCCGCCCTGGACCAGGCCCACGCCGCCCGTAGGACCCGCATCGCCCTTGATCGCATGCTCGGAAAGGTGAACCCATGATCTCTGCCACGTCCCGCCGTCCCATCGTTTGGGGTTTAGCCCTGGGGCTGACCCTCACCGGCACCCTGGCCTGCAACCGCAAGGAAGTGGCCGACGAACACGCCCATGGCGCCACTGCCCACGGACACGAAGCTCCTGAGCGGCCCTCCTTGGCCCCAACCATCTACGCCGATGGCCTGGAGCTGTTCGTCGAATACGCCGTGTTGGTGGCCGGGGAGACCTCCAACTTCGGGGCCCACCTCACCCACCTGGAGGGCTTCCAGGCGGTGAAGGACGGTCGCGCCGAGGTGATCCTCACCGGAGCTGGCGGCGAACAGCGGTTCGGTGGAGAGGTCTCGGCGACGCCCGGGATCTTCCGCATGGCGCCCAAGCCCAAGGTTGCGGGGGAAGTCCAGGTCCGCATCGTGTGGAAGGGCCCCAAGGGCCAAGCCAGCTTCGATCTCGGCAAGCACATGGTCTACCCCGATCTGGCCGCCGCCATGAAGGCCCAGGTGCCCGAGGCCAAGGGCGGTATCCCCTTCCTGAAAGAGCAACAGTGGAACGTGCCCTTCGGGACCACCGAAGCAAAACCGCGTCCCCTCTACCAGGGCTTTGAAGCCTACGGGACCATCCAGGCGGTGCCCGGCGGTGAGGGCCGCGTGCTGGCTCCCGTGGCGGGCCGCCTCGAAGGCGCCACCTTCCCCAACGTGGGTCAGACGGTCAGGCAGGGGCAGCGCCTCGCGGGGCTGGTGCCCAAGGCTGGTTTGGATCTCTCCCAGGGCACGGTGCAACTCGACTTCGAGCGGGCCCGGCTGCGCCACGAACAGACCACGGCCAACCTCGCCCGCATGAAGAGCCTGCTGGAGCAGGACGCGGTCCCCAAGCGGCGGGTGGAGGAAGCCACCCGCGAAGCGGCCATGGCGGATGCCGAGTTCAAGGTGGCCCAGGCCCGCAAGGACGAGGCCACCCTGGGCAAGGGCGGCTTGGCCATCGCTCTGACGGCCCCGGTGTCCGGTGTGGTCAGCTCCGCGAACGGCGGCCCGGGCATCCAGGTGGCCGAAGGCCAGGAGCTCTTCCATATCGTGGACATCCGCCGCCTCCGCCTGGAGGTGCAGGTCCCCGAGGCCCAGGCGGGCCGGTTGGCCAAGGTCGCCAGTGTGTGGTTCCAGGCCCCGGGCGTGCCCGCCATGCTGCTCGACCCCAGCCAGGGGGCCCGGATGCTCGGCCAGGGGGGTGCCATCCACCCCGAGCGACGGACGGTGCCCTTCCTGGTGGAGTTCGCCAATCCCACCGGGGCCCTGAAGGTCGGCCACACCGGCAAGGTGTTCGTGCGCGTGGGTAGCCCCAGCCAGGGCCTCGCCATCCCGGCTTCAGCTCTTCAGGACGAGGACGGCCTCTCCGTGGTGTATGTCCAAGCTGGGGGCGAACGCTTCCTCCGCCGCATCGTGCAGATCGGCGCGAGGGATGGGGACTGGGTGCAGCTCCTCGGTGGTGTCCAGCCCGGTGAACGGGTTGTGACACTGGGGGCCCACCTCGTCCGTCTGGCTGCCAGCTCGGGGAAGGTCCCCGAGCATGGTCACGCGCACTAAGGGGATCGTGATGCTTGATCGGATCATCCGAACCTCTCTGAACCAACGCTACGTCGTGCTGCTGGTGGCCGTCCTGATGCTCGCCTGGGGCGGGTGGACGGCCAGCCGAATGCCCGTGGATGTGCTTCCGGATCTCACCGCCCCCACGGTCACCGTGGGCACCGAGGCCCACGGCATGGCCCCCCAGGAAGTGGAGCGCCTCATCACCCAGCCGGTGGAGAGCGCCATGCAGGGCGCGGCAGGAGTCCGCCGCGTCCGGTCCACCAGCCACGTGGGCCTGTCCCTCGTGCACGTCGAGTTCGACTGGGATGTGCCCATCCTCCAAGCCCGGCAGGTCGTCTCCGAACGCCTCCAGGCAGCGGTGGGGGGGCTTCCCCCAGGCACGCCCACACCGGTGCTCCTCCCCATCAGCTCCGTCATGGGCGAGATCATGTTCGTGGCCCTGGAGAGTGACCAGCACTCCCCCATGGACATCCGTGCCCAGGCCGACTGGGAAGTCCGGCGGCGATTGCTCGCCGTGCCCGGCGTGAGCCAGGTCATCCCCATCGGTGGCGAGGTTCGGCAGTATCAGGTGCTGCTCAAGCAGGATCGCCTGCTGGCATATCGGCTCACCGCCGAGGAGGTGGCCGAGGCCGTCAAGAAGTCAGGCGAGAGTTCCTCGGCGGGCTTCCTGGTGCACCAGGGTCAGGAGTATCTGATCCATGGTATCGGGCGCCTTCAGGCGGTCTCGGACCTGGAGTCCGCATTGATCGTCCGGCGGGATGGCCAGCCCGTGAAGGTGAAGGACCTCGCCGAGGTGAAGATCGGCCCCGCCCTCAAGCGTGGCGAAGGCAGCCACAACGGCAAGCCTGCGGTCATCCTCGCCATTCAGAAGCAACCCGCCGCCAACACCCTGGAACTGACCAAGCGTCTGGATCAGGTGATGGACGAGATCCAGACCACCCTCCCCAAGGGTATGAAGCTGGAGAAGCACATCTTCCGGCAGGCGAACTTCATTCAGGTGGCCATCCGCAACGTGGTGGACGCCCTCCGCGACGGCACCCTCCTGGTGATCCTGGTGGTGGGTCTGTTCCTCATGCACACCCGCGCCACCCTCATCACCGCCGTGGCCGTGCCCCTCAGCCTCGTGGCGGCGATCCTGGTGCTGAAGGCTTTCGGGGCCACGCTGAACACCATGACCCTGGGTGGTATGGCGCTGGCCATCGGCGACCTCGTAGACGACGCCATCGTCGATGTGGAGAACGTGCTTCGGCGGCTGCGGGAGAACGCAGCCAAGGCCGCAGAACACCGCAAGCCCTTCCTCCAAGTGGTCTACAAGGCCAGCATGGAGATCCGCTCCTCCATCGTTTACGCCACAGCCATCATCATCGTGGTCTTCACGCCCATCTTCTTCCTGGGCGGCGTGGAAGGTCGGCTGCTCCAGCCCCTGGGCATCGCCTTCACGGTGGCCCTGGGCGCCTCGCTGCTCGTTGCCCTCACAGTCACCCCGGCCCTCTGCGCCTGGCTCCTCCCCCATGATCTGGAGGGCAAGCACTCCCACGAGGCCCGCTTCGTCACCTGGATCAAGGTTCACTACACCCCGATCCTCGCCTGGGCCTTGCCCCGGTGGAAGCTCCTCATCTCCCTCGGAGCTGTGGGGCTTCTGACGGCCACCCTCAGCCTGTTCTTCGCCGGGCGGAGCTTCATGCCCGAGTTCAACGAGGGCAGTTTGAACGTCACCTTCGTTTGCCTCCCCGGCACCCCCCTGGAGGTCTCCGACCGCCTGGGCCGTCAGGCCGAGGAGATCATGCTCAAGCACCCCGAGGTCGTGGCCACCGCCCGCCGCACGGGCCGAGCCGAGCTGGACGAGCACGGCCAGGATGTCTTCGGAGCCGAGATCGAGGTGGGCCTGAAGATGAAGGACCGCAGCAAGGAAGAGCTGCTCACCGCCCTTCGCAAGTCGCTGTCGCAGATCCCTGGCGTTTTCATCAGCCTGGGCCAGCCCATCAGCCACCGCGTGGACCACATCCTCAGCGGCAGCCGGGCGGCCATCGCCGTGAAGGTCTTCGGGCCAGACCGCCTGGAACTCCGACGCATCGCCCAGGAAGTGAAGGGCGAGATGGCCCAGGTCCAGGGCGTGGTCGATCTGGCCATGGAGGCCGAGGCCGCCCAGCCCCAGCTCGCCATCAAGCCGGACCGCTCGGCCTTGGCCAGCGCCGGGCTCACCACCCAGGACTTCGCCCACGCCCTGGAACTCTCCTTCGCGGGCGAGGCCGTCGCCCAGGTCCGCGAGGGCAACCGAGCCTTTGATGTGCTGGTCAAGATGGAGCCCACCGCCAACCTGGACGCCGAACGGATCGGCTCGGTGCTGATATCGACCCCCACGGGCCCCGTGCCCATCAGCCAGCTTGCCCAAGTGGACTACGAACGCGCCCCGGCCTACATCCCCCGGGAGGACAACCAGCGCAAACTGGCCGTCACCTGCAACGTGGGCGGGCGGGACCTCTTCGGCGTGGTGGCTGACATCCAGGCCCGCATCAAGGACAAGGTCAAGCTGCCCCAGGGCTACCAGGTCACCTATGGCGGCCAGTTCGAGAGCGGCGAAGGGGCCGCCCGGACCCTGAGCCTTCTGGGCCTTGGGGCCGTGGTCATCGTCTTCGGCCTCCTCTTCCTGGCCCTTCGCAGCTTCCGTGACGCCACCCTGGTCATGGTCAACCTGCCCCTGGCCTGGATGGGCGGGGTGCTCGGCCTCTGGGCCAGCGGCGGCGTCCTGAGCGTGGCCACCCTCATCGGGTTCATCACCCTCTTCGGCATCGCCACCCGCAACGGCATCATGCTGGTGACCCACATCCACCACCTGCACGACGAAGGGCACCATGGTGCCGAAGCCATCCGGCAGGCAGCGCTGGAGCGGCTCAGCCCTATCCTCATGACGGCCCTGACGGCGGGTCTGGCCCTGGTGCCCATCATCCTCCGCCGCCACGCCCCCGGCAGCGAGATCCAAGCCCCCATGGCCTTCGTGATTCTCTTCGGCCTGCTGTCCAGCACCGCCTTGAACATGCTCGTGGTGCCCAGCCTCTACTTGAGGTTCGGCTCAAAGGCCGGGCTCCAAAGGGAGGAGGGACTTCGGGACTCTGCCTCAAGCGAGCCCTGATACCTCCTGCCTAATCAACAACAAATCACGCCGCCGCGAATTTCACATTCAAGACCGATCGCATTCTGTGGGTCTTGGGTTTGATCTCTGACCTCGCGGGCGGAATAAAGGGTTTGGTAACCGGGACAGGACTTCGCCGCTTGCAGGTCCTGGTCATCCTCGCCGACCTCTTCATGGGCAACCAGACCGATACTCTGGGTGTGAAGGCTCGGGTCGTCTCAAGTCGGTTAAGCTATCTGGAGGATTTGGCATCCTCTAGACGATTCGACACGGCCTTCACATCCATTACCGCATCTCGGACCCCTGTGTGCTTGAGTTCATAGTCCAAAGGCTTGGCCACAACGAGGACCCCCTGGACCATGCCCAGGTGAGCTTGATATGAGGCGCTGGATCGCGATCTTCCTGCTCTGTCTAGCATCGGTCTACCTCGGAGCCAACGGCCTCGATCAGTGCGCTGACAACACGCCAAGTGAATGCGCACCCATCTGCCATGTCTTTTGCGCCGATGAATGTACTCCCGTGCTTGTGCCGGAATCTCCGATGCATCCCCCACAAGTCCACTTGGTAAGGCCACGATTCGAGATAAAACGAGTCAGCCACTTCGCAAGCCTAGACGTTGAACCGGAGAAGGACCCTCCAAGGGTCTGATGGATTTGATCGCCTGGTGCTGTTGCAGGGCTTCGCCCTGCCGCGATGTCCGGTCTTCGCGATCTTGATCCCAATGCGGACCTTCCTTCTTCGGGGGGTCATGCCCGGCCTGGTTTGTCTCAGGCACTGCCCAACGCCTTCTCCGACTTCCATCAGTGGGCCATCGCGAGTCTATTTTTCACGAATCGCATCCAAGGAATCCCTATGAACACCTCACATTCCCCGCACTGCTCTCACGCCCCAACCATTTCGAAGCAAATGCTTTTGGCGATGGTGGGCATGGCGGTCTTATCGCTTGGCTGCCAGAGGGACCAGGTCGCCCATTACCGGGTGCCCAAGGAAACGAACGCTACCAATCACGACCATCAGGACCACCCGGACCATCCCGGGCATGCCGAGGAATCCATGGCGCCCCCTGCCCAGCCAGGGGCCGATCAACCGAAACAGCCTGGCTCCACGAGCCAGGGTTCTCTGAAGTGGTCCCTGCCCAAGGGCTGGAGTGAACTCCCCGGCGAGGGTATGCGTTTCGCCACATTCAAGCCACCGCATGCAGGGAAGTTGGAGGCCACGGTAGTGGTCCTGCCCGGTCCCGCCGGTGGCGAACTGGCCAACGTAAACCGCTGGCGCGGTCAGATCGCCCTCCCCGCCCTCGACGAGGTAGGGCTGGCCAAGTCCCGCACCACCATCAAGAGCAAGGTCGGCACGGTCAACGTGTATGACTTCACCAGCGAGGGCCAGGCCAAGAGCCGCATGGTGGCCGGGTACATTGCCACGCCGGATGGGAACACCTGGTTCCTGAAGCTGACCGGCGACGCCGATCCCGTGGCCAAGGCCAAGCCCGATTTCATGACCATCCTGGGGAGCCTGCACCTTGATTAAAACTTACGCCTCCCGAGCCTGGACCTTCCTGAAGTCCTTTCAACTCACCATTGTCCTTCTCGCGCTGCTCATGTGCCTGGTGCTCTTCTGCACCCTGGCCCAGGTGGAGATGGGAACCCAAGGCGCCGTGAACGCCTACATGCGGAGCTTCATCGTCTGGAACCAGCCGCTGCTGCTGAGGCTGCCCTTCCCTGGCGGCGCCCTGGTGGGCCTCCTCCTTACCCTCAACCTCATCGCTAAGACCATGGACATCCAACGCACCTGGGCCAAGGCGGGTATGTGGCTGGTCCACGCGGGCATGGTGGTCCTCTTCGCCGGAGAGTTCGTGGCCGGCATGATGCAAGTGGACACCAACCTGTCCATCGAGGTGGGCCAGACGGTCAACTTCGTGCAGAGCTATAAGCAGATGGAACTTGCCATCATTGACGTCACCGATCCCAACTGGGATGAGGTCTACTCCGTTCCCGACACTCTGCTGTCTAAGGGCGGCGCCGTCGCCATCCCAGGTACGCCGATCACCCTGAACGTGAAGAAGTTCTACGCCAACGCGGAGCTGAGCAACCAGGCGCCTGGCGCCCTGCCTTCCCTTGCCACCGCCGGCGTGGGCGCGGGCGTATCCATCGTCGAGCGTCCGGTCGTCTCTGCCGACAACGAGATGAACCAGACCTCGGCCTTCGTGGAGCCCGTGGCCGGAGGCCGCAGCTATGGCACTTGGCTGGCTTCGGTCGCCATCGGTGTCCCCCAAAACTTCACGCACGAGGGGCGCACCTACACGTTGGCCATGCGCCTCCATCGCCAGTACCTGCCTTACACCTTCACGCTGAAACAGTTTCGACACGATGTATATCCGGGCACCAACATCCCCAAGAACTTCTCCAGCCTGGTCCAGGTGGTGAATCCTTCCCGGAATGAATCCCGTGAAGTGCTGATCTACATGAACCAGCCACTGCGGTACGAGGGCAAGACCTTCTACCAAGCAAGTTTCGGCAAGAACGATACGCTGTCCGTCCTTTCCGTGGTTGAGAACCCAGGGTGGCTTCTCCCCTACATTTCATGTGTGCTGGTCTCTCTGGGCCTTCTTGTGCACTTCACCATCGTCCTCCGACGCTCCATGAAGCGCCGGCCGGACCAGAAAGAGGTCTGAGATGAACTTCCTGTCCAAGTATCTTTCATGGGCCGCTGGGGTCCTCGCCCTCCTCATTGCCCTCATCTTCGCAATGCCAGACGGGAAGATCCGCGGTTTCGATGCCTCCGGTTTCGGTGGACTTCCAATCCTGGAGGGCGGCCGCGTCAAACCACTGGATTCTGTGGCCCGCAATTCCCTCCTCGTGATCCACAGCCGCCAAGGTTTCCGCCACGAAGGCCGCATGGTCGGCCCCGATGAGTGGATGCTCGACGTGCTGTTCCGGCCCAATGTGGCGGACCAGCACGCCATCTTCGTCATCGATGATCTGGAGCTGCTGGGACTGATCGGCGCCAAGCAGACCAATAGTCGGAATTATTTCAGTTTCGCCGACCTCTCTTCGCACTTAGAAGAGATCCAAAAGCAAGCATCGGCGGCCCAGCCAACCCCGCCTCAGAAGCGCACGCGGTTCCAGAACGCCATCGTGAACCTCTTCGATCGCGTCTACCTCTACTACAAGCTACGCAACACGCTGCAACTGGCGGGCTCCCCCGGCATCGGTTGGGAACTCCAGTCCCTCGGCACCCCCGAGGCCGCTCATCGCCATCAAGATCTTAGCCAACTGGCCCACTTCCGAATCCTGCCTCCCAATGTGGGGGCCGGCCCCGAAGGATGGCTGAACATCGGCGAGGCTCTCGCCTTCGCCAATGCCGGATCCGGCGTGCACCCTGGTCTTGTACCCCTCGCCAAGCTGAACGCCGCCTACCTGGCTGGTGACGCGCCCAGCTTCAATGCAGCCCTGGCAGAGATGAACAGCGTGGTCAACACGCTGAAGCCCGGCGCCCTGGGCCACGCCTTGAACGAGCTCGTCTTCAACCGGGCCCAGCCCTTCTTCGTGGGCCTTTCGATTTACTTCGTAGCCTTCCTCGTACTCTGCATCTCGTGGATCTATAAGCCCGAGATCCTGAGACCCACGGCCTATGCCCTGCTGTTCTCAGGAGCCATCGTCCACACCCTTGGTCTGGCCGCTCGCATCATCCTGATGGGCCGTCCGCCAGTCACCAACCTCTACTCCTCTGCCGTGTTCGTGGGCTGGGGCGCGGTGATCCTGGGTCTCATCGTCGAGCGGATGTACCGAAGGGGCTTTGGCACCGCCGTGGCCGCTGCTGCTGGCTTCGTCTCTCTGATCGTGGCCCAGAATCTGGGAACCGATGGCGACACCATGGGGATGATGGTTGCCGTACTGGATTCAAACTTCTGGTTGGCTACCCATGTGGTGACCATCACCATCGGCTACTCCGGCACCTTCCTCGCCGGCGCCATCGCCATCGCCTACGCCTTGAAGAAGCACCTCTCCGCCAAGACGGACCCGGTGACGGACAAGGCCCTGGCCGATATGGCCTACGGCATCATTTGTTTCGCCCTCTTCTTCAGCTTCGTGGGCACGGTACTTGGCGGGATCTGGGCGGATCAGTCTTGGGGCCGCTTCTGGGGCTGGGATCCCAAGGAGAACGGCGCACTCCTGATCGTGCTCTGGATCGCCATCATCCTCCATGCTCGTTGGGCCGGTTACATCGGTGAGCGGGGCATCATGATGATGGCGATCTTTGGTAACGTGATCACCGCCCTCTCCTGGTTCGGCGTGAACATGCTCGGTGTCGGGCTCCATTCCTACGGCTTCATGGACAAAGCCTTCTGGGCACTAACCGGATTTTGTGCCATCCAACTGATCTTCATGGCCATCTGCTATGCACCGCGGAGGTTCTGGGTGAGTCAAAGTTAAAGTTGGTGCCTTAAAAGAACCATGGCCGGATTACGAGAATTACCATGCAAACCCTGTCGCGAATCCTCATTCAACCCAGAAGCAATTCGTGGTGCGAGTTCGATCGTTAGACGAGTCTCCGCCCTTCATCCTTCGAATTGTCTTCCCCAGAACAATGATGAATCTCCATTTCAGGGGCCTGCCCTCAGGGGTGGGCCTCTGAAATGACAGATCACTCGCGCTGGATGGGTCTTACGAGGAGACCGCGGAGAGGTGGTTGTGAAGATTGCGAATCCGCCCCATTTCAATTCCTGCTAGCATGTTTGTCAGTAAGGGGAGTAGTTCTCGCGAGCTTCGCGAATGGGGGATCGACATACCGGCCTTCGGGCCCGGTCCTCCAGCCAGAGCAGGCCCAACTGCACTTGGTGAATGAGACCTTCGACCAGTTATCACTGGCCGAGGTCCCGTCATCAACATCAGACACCTCGGCTTCCAACAGGGAGAGGGGCGCATGGGTCGAGACCTGGTTCACTTAATGATTCTCCGGACCCCTAAGTATCAATGGGCGAGAGCCCTGGGTGTGAACAACCAGGCTTCTCGGAAGCTTGGCAATGGGCCAACCGTTGCTGCGGATTGCGATCTCATTTCTGGGTTGCACCATTCGTGGGGGAGGCTGTGACCGGCAGAACCATTGCTATTGGCGATATCCATGGGCACATGGACAGACTCCTGACGCTTCTGGGTCGGCTGCCATCCTTGACCCCCAATGACACCATCCTCTTCATCGGGGATTACCTGGATCGAGGGCCTGATTCGGCCAAGGTAATCAATTTCCTGAGGAAGGACCTGCACAGCCAAACACCTGCGAAAATCATCTGCCTTAAGGGGAACCACGAAGATGCCTGGCTCAAGGTGATAGCTGGTGAGGATTCCAGGTTTGTTCTCCTCTCCGGCAATGGGTGTCTGGCAACGATGCGTTCATTTCTCGCTGGTCCACCACCGGAACCCGGGGCCTTTCCATCAACCTTGGAGGAAATGGGGTCCCTGACATCGGGCTCTTTCCTTCCTTCTGGTGTTGTGTCCTGGATGGAGAATCTGCCCTTCTTCTATGAAGATGAGCACGCGATTTATGTCCACGGTGGACTGACCGCAGCAGATGGTGGTTGGCTGCACCCGTCAATAGATTCCGATCCAAGAAGGTTGCTGTGGCATCGAGACATGGCCTTTTTTGAGTCCTATCAGGGAAAGCGTGTCGTCTTCGGCCATACACCGACATCCCGCTTACCCCAGCACCTGAGCGTCCACACGCCAAGTGATCCGAGCGATGTCTATATCTCAGGAAATCTCATTGGCATTGATACCGGGTACGGGGAGTCCGGATTTCTGACAGCCATGGAGCTGCCAAGCCTTACCGTCTACGAATCAAGGGGGGACTAAGCCTTGAGCCCCATTCGGTCGTCAACGTACACCAATCGGCAAGGATCCCATTCCACGCTTCATGCATTCAGGTCATCCAACAAGGATCTTTCGGATTTGCCTTTGACCAATCTGATTCACCCAGATAATCCAAAGCCATAACAACCATGCCCACGGATTTCACTTCCAAACATCTTGGCCGGAGACATCTCCCTCGGACTCAGCCTATCAAATGGCTGTTGGTGTTCATGTCTGTGGTGATTCTAGCTTTGGCAATGACTTCCTACTGTTCAGGATGCGCCTTTGACCCTGGAACGACGGATATCTTAGAGGTGTGCGAAGAAAAGGATCATGCCGGCATTCCTGTGCAGACCAATGGACAGGTGGATTCTAGAGTTGAACCCAGGCTCATTTGGTCCCTGCCACCCACGAAGGACCTAAATCAGCCAGACCTTGAGGTGGATCACCCTCCTCCCAAGCGTGCCTGAGAGAAAGTTCGGCAATCCGCGGAACCGCATGGGTGCGGCATTCCGACAAACGACCCGAGTCGCAAGGCTCGATTAGATCAACCGTGACTGGCAACAGTCACCAGAAGAGGACTCTACATGGATAAATCCACGCTCCTCCTCACGGCCTGCCTTGCGATCCTCGCAACCGGATGCGATCAAATCGGAGCACAGGCCAGCAAGGCCGTAGAACAGCGGGTCCAAAAGGAGACCGGTGACCTGATGGAAAAGGCCATGGGTTCGGTCGACAAAACCCTCGGTTCGGTGGGATCCCAACTCACGAAGAATGGAAACAAGCCCAGGGTTGTGGCACATGAATCCCTTCTGGCCGCTGGCATCTCACCCACCAGTTTGACCATGAGGGAAACACCTGAGCGTGTTGCGGCGATCTACTGCACCTTTGAGAAGCCATTCAATTCCACGTTGGAGGTTCGGTTCCTGGACCGAACGGGAGCCGAAATTGGCCGAGCTCAATTACCGACCCTTGCCAAGGCCGGGGCAGGCCAATTTATTGAGTTTCCCATCGACTCCCGAACGAACCTCAAGGACATATTCACGATCAACATCAGGAGGTCATGATGCGAACAGAGATCATTTCTCTTCGATGGTCTGTGACCGAGGCCATGGCCAGTCACATTGCCATTCGGCTTAATCAATTGGAGCACCGCTTTGGTGACCATGTCAGTTCCATGGCCGTCCGCTTGACGGATATCAATGGACCAAAGGGCGGAGACGACAAGGTATGCCGTCTTCAGGCCCGAATCGTGAACCACCCCTCCATCAACACTGAGGGGCGTCATGCCGACATCTACACCGCGATTGCGCAAGCAACCCATCGGATGGAACGGACGCTTGGATCTGTCCTCGATGAGTCCCGAGCCCGCAATCCCAAGTCCCGTCACAGCGCGGGATCCGTTGAAGCCCCTGATCAGCCCGAAAGGGCCTTAATCGATAAGGAGAACCACCATGAACTGCCCAGTTTGTAAGGATGCCGCGTTGGTCATGAGCGAACGCCAAGGTGTCGAGATCGACTATTGTCCCAAGTGCCGAGGCGTCTGGCTGGATCGGGGTGAACTGGACAAGATTATCGAGCGATCGACCCAGGAAGTCCCTACATCTGCCACCCAGTCCCAACAAGTTCCCCCTGCTGGGCCGTGGGGGCACGAAAAGGACCACCACCGGGACAGCTACCGAAAGAAGAGCATCTGGAAGGAGATCTTTGATTAACAATCCCCAATTAATTTAGCCTTCGCCAAGGCGTGGTGTTTCTCCCACGCAACACCTGTCTGGCCCGATCTCGACCGGTCCTATTGACCGGACGGGTCGAGATCCGCCAGACCGGGAATTGCTCACGTTCGCATCCGAATTTTGATTGAGGTCCACGCATGGAAGCATTTCTCATCTCCGCAGGCATCGTTGCCCTGGCTGAAATTGGTGACAAGACCCAGTTGCTGGCCTTTCTCCTTGCCGCCAAATACCGGAAGCCGGTCCCGATTGTTCTGGGGATCTTTGTGGCCACCATCGTCAATCACGCCATCGCTGGCGCCGTTGGCACTTGGATTACAACCCTGGTGGGTCCACAGGCCATGCGCTGGATTCTCGGTCTGTCCTTCCTTGGCATGGCCGTTTGGACGCTGATCCCCGACAAGATGGATGAGGGAGATTCGACGTTCGCCAAGTTCGGGGTGTTTGGAACCACCTTGATTGCCTTCTTCCTGGCGGAAATGGGCGACAAGACGCAGGTCGCGACCGTGGCGCTGGCTGCTCAATACAAGTCCCTCGTGGGTGTGGTCATGGGAACCACCGTGGGCATGATGATCGCCAACGTCCCTGCCGTCTTCCTTGGCGATCGCATCGCTCACCGGATACCTGTGAAACTGGTCCACAGCATCGCTGCGGGCATTTTTGCCATCCTCGGTGTTGCCACCCTTCTCGGTGCTGGCCACAAGGTCGGGCTCTAGTGGTCGGCAGGACTTCAAGGACTGGAATTTCAGTTGCTGGACCCTGGATCAACCAGGTTGAGATTCAATTTGGGGCGTCTGGTCAGGTCTCGCTCGGTGCCTTGACCAACCTGAGTGGGGATGGAGCCTTCGGCTTCATGATGGTTGCGCTGGCAATTCCCGGACTCGTCCCAGGGCTTTCCTCTGTCATTGGCCCGTTGTTGGGGCTTGCCCTTATCTCTCTCGGGGTCCAATTTCTATGGGGAAACGGAGCGCCCTGGATTCCAACAAGGTTGCAGTCGTTGAACATTCATCGAACCAAGGTCTGGCCTCTGCTGGTCCGCATCGATGGCTTATTCTCGCGCTGGGGCCACAAAATGAGCTGGATGGACCGACCCGTTCCAGGTGGGTGGATCGGGGCTGGGGTCATTTGGGCGGGTCTTGTCTTGGGATCTCCTCTGGGGTTCATCCCCATGAGTAACGCCGCACCCGCCTTGGCCGTGTGCCTTATGGGCATCAGCATCATTGACGAGGCTCCGTCCTTCGCCTGGATTGGCTTGGGGCTGCTGCTTCTATACACACTTTTCATTGGCTCGATGTTGTTCCTGTATTGGAATGTCTTGATCGAGCCTTTTCTGACTTGGATCGCTTCACTTCTCTAGACTCAGTTCCATCCCACTATCTCTGACCCTCAAGGCTGACCTCCTTGGCGGTCAGCACGGGATCGCTGAAGGCAGCGGAGTCTTTGCCGCGGGCCTTGATCATGCTCTCTCCCACAACAACGCTGGAGAAGAAGGCATCCGTCGTCAGGCTCGGACCATCCACGCCGGACACATCGGAGTGCCCGGACGCACTGGCCTGGGCCACCGATACGGTCTTGCCCAGGACTGTCAGTGTCCGCGCCGCCGCATCCTTGGCTGTGACGACCCCTTGGAGCATCGGCCGGTCGTCGTTGGTGGTTTCCATGCGGGTGGCCACCACGGACAGCCCATCCCGGCCCAGCGCCCCGCGGACCTGCACAATCTGACCGGCCACCAGGCTGGCGAGCGTCACGCGCTGCTCGGTGAGGGCATCCACCCGGATCAGGATGCCGTTCACCTGGAAGGTGCCCGTCCCGTCCGCCGCGGCCACGAGGGTCGAAACCGCCCCCTGGAGCCGGACATTGGCCCTGAAGCTCACCTTGCTGGCCGCCAGGATGCCGTTGCTCCCAAGGAGCCCTCCCGCCTCAACCTTCACGCCAACCACCAGATCTTCGGGGAGACCACCGTTCCAGGTGGTGCCGACCGAGGTCGTGACGGTGACACCGGCCACTACGAACTGGGCGGGGCTCGTCGCCGAAGTCACGATGCCCTCGACCTCGGCCTCGCTCTGGGGATCGCCCGGCCTCCGGTCCTCGAGGGAGATGGTGGCCGCCTCGATGACGTTTCCCGCCTGGACCGGCTTCAGGGAGCGGACCTCCACGAAGCTTCCGTTGAGGAGCCCCGCCGGCAGCACCGCCCCACCCAGCAGGTTCACGGCGTAGGTATCCGCCGCACCGGCGTCGGGGGACAACTTGAGGGTGAACCCGGTGGCCGTGAGGTCCGATACCACGCCTTTGATCTCAAAGTCGTCGCCCAGACCCGCCTGGTTCTTCTCGATGCGCGTCGCCCGGAGGCCGCCCCGGTCATCGGGCACGCCGGACACGCGCACACGATCTTCCGAATGGATGGAGCCCAGTCTCGTCGTGTTGTCCTCGAACTCGGTGCTGTCATCCACCCGGACGGACTGACCGCCCACGGAGAGGGTGGTGGTCCCCACGGCCCCGACCTTGCCCTTGACCGCATCCTCAAACTGGACCTCGAGGGCCTCGCCGCTGTGGCCGTCATGGCGTGCCTTGACCCGCACCACCATGCCCGGCTTCAGCTCGCTTTCGGGCCGCTGCGCCTTCTCGATGAGCACCGTGGCGGTGGCGGTCGTGAGCGTGAGGTTGTTGACCTGGATGGCGGTTGCGGAGCGGGCCGTGATGGTCCCCGTGGTGAACTTCACGGCGGCGGGGGCGGGTGTGGCCGGACCCGCGGAGCTACTCCCTGAAGAAGATCCCCCGCAGGCCACCAGGGCCGAGAGGATGGCGATCGCGGTGAGGTGGATGGAACCTCTCATGGGAACTCCCTCGCCCTTCGGCGGCATGGATGTGGGTTTCCATCCAGGTTCGTCGATGCTCGAAGGCCCACCAGATCCGGTTACGAGATACCCGGCCCTCCGGTGTGAGACTTTTGGCTTTGCCTTGCGGGCAGCGGCGGGCGGCAGTTCAAGGGCACGTCGACGGTGAGCATCCTCGGCCCAGGGGAACTGCCACCTGCAAGCCACACCGCCCTGACCACCGCCTTCACCGCGCTTGCTCTGGGGGGCCGGGTCGGCACTCTTTCAAATCAGAACGACACGACCTTGTCGGAATTCCGGATAAGTTCGTAGAGATCCTTCATGGTCGAGAGGGGGCAGAGTTCAGTGCCCTCGGAGTTCCGGATCTTCAGGCAGGTGGCGCAGGCCAGGATCCTGCCGCCCTTCTCCACCAACTCGCGCATCTGGCCGGTCAACCCCGCCGAGCCGTGGCCAAGAACACTGGATAGTCCTTGCCTTCCTTGGAAGTCACGGTTGCTGTCTCCAGGTTAATTTCCAGGAAGCCTGTTTCCGCCAGCCAGGCTTGAATCTGTTCCCGTTGGAATCCATGGTGGCGGACATCCACCTCTTCGGATTCCAGAGGGCGGTGTCTCTCCACAACATCCTTGCCATAGCCCTGGTCACACTCATCGTCTTTGCCATCTTCTGGCACGTCACCCTGCCGCACTCCTATTCGGCAATGTGATCCGATTTTGTCTTGCGTCGGATCAATCCATCGCTACACTGTTTTGTGTAATGAAGGGATCCCCCCATGCCGCGCAATGTTCCCCCAGCCTGTGCCCAGAAGGCCCCGCTTGAGGAACGTCCGTTGTTGTCGCTGGAGAAAGCAGGCGAGTTGGCGCGACTCTTTGATGTCCTAGCCTCTGAGACACGCCTTCGCTTGCTTCATGCACTCGTCAGGATGGACGACCCCTGTATGGGAGATCTCGCTGAGGCCGTAGACATGAAGCCCCAGGCCGTCTCCAATCAGCTTCGACGTCTGGTTGATCTGGGCATCCTCACCACCCGTCGTCACGGGGCCCACATCCACTACAGCATCGTGGATTCCTGTGTGATCAGGCTCATGCATCATGGCCTCTGCCTCAACGAAGGGACCCAGGACCACGTCCGGGTACACGCGTCATGAGGCGTTGGGTCGCAATCCTCCTCCTCTGCTTGGCCTCGGTCTACCTGGGCGCCACCAGTGCGGATCGGTGTGCCGAAGGCCTTGGAGATGACTGCGCCCCGATTTGCCATGTCTTCTGCGCCGATGGCTGCGGCACGGTGCCTGTACCGGAAGCGCCAGTTCCGCCTTCGCCTGACCCCCTGCCTTGCCCCTGCTTCGTGGCTGAGCGGGTCGTGAACCTCGTCAGTCTCGATATCGAGCCGGAGAAGGACCCTCCCCGGACTTGATGAATTGATCGACTGTGCTCGCGGTTGGGCCTCGCCCTGTCGCGCTGTCCCTCCAATTCTTTCGAGGTCTCGATGCGAACCTTCCTCCTTGGGGCGTTGCCCTGCCTGCTGTTGGTGCAGGCAGCGGCCCAGACGCCCCTCACCTACCAAGAAATCCAATCAAAAGCCCGGCCTGCACCCGAGCAATTGCGAACAGATGTGCTCCTGGCAGAGCGGCGGCTTCAACTTCAGGAGAGTCGGGGATTCCTGCGTGAGAGCCCGACGGTCGCCGTCACGGCTGGGCCCCGTAGATCGCCGGGTGTACCAGGAACCACCGACAAGGGGTTTGATGTCGAGCTACCCCTCTTCCTTTCATCCAAAGTCCGAACCAGCCTGGAAGGGAGCCTCGGAAAGGCTCATCCACTCCTGAAGGAAGCGACCCTCCGGGAATCTTCCCTTAGGCTTCGGACGGCCTACCTTGATGCCTGGCTAGCGGCCAGGCTGCTCGCCCTTCGGGAAACCGACCTCCTGACCGTCGAGCAGTGGCTGAAGGCGGCCCGTGCTCGGTTCGAAGCCGGGGCTGACCCGGCCTTTCAGGTTTCCCTGGTGGAAGGTGAGTGGCTAAAGATCCAGCAGGACTTGGACGATGCACGAATCCAGGAAGCCCGAACCTGGGGGAACCTGGTCGCCCTCGCGGATGTTCCCATTGGCCCAGTTCCATTGGCCGACCCTGGGCCAGTGCCGGTCGTCTATACCGTGGATCTTGAGCATCGTCTCGAAGAGGGGCCCCTTCGCAAGGCACTGCTGGCCCAGGCCGACATGGAAGAACAAAGCATTCGCCTGAAGGAGTCCTTGGCCCTGAGCCGATGGAGCCTGCGCGGCAGCTACGCCCAGGAGGGTGAGGACAAGGTCACTCGTTTTGGGGTGGCCGTGCGGTTGCCGCGACCTGGGGAAGGCGATGCCATTCGCAGCAGCACCTCGGCTCAACTCCATGCGAGTCAGGGGGCCGCTCGTCAGGCTTTGGCAGAACTCGATGCCCGCACGGTTTCTGCTATCTCACGAATCAAGGTGGCTCCATCGATTGGGACAATTCCGGACTTCACCAAGGCCATCGAGGCCGTCGGCCTTCGCCTTCAGGAGGGTCGCGAACGTCCGTCGGAGGCTTTGCCAATCAGGCGTCAACTCTTGGAATCACAAATGGCTTCCCTACGACGGCTTCAGACCCAGCACCTCTTGGCCTCTGAACTGCAAACCCTGCTCCCTAAGGTGAACCAATGAATCTGCATCCATTCACTCTTCCACTTGCTCTGACCCTGCTGGTCGGAGCCGGTTGTTCGAAAAAAGCTGCCCCAAAGAACGAAGCCGAGAAGCACGAACATGGTCACGAAGCGGGGGAGGTCGAGGGTTCCCGGATTCCCCTGGAGGGCATCCGGGGTCTCCGCATGATGAAAGTGCCTGAGCCTCGCCTGGAAGGTCGCTGGGTCCCGGGGGAGGCCATCGGAGATGAAGCGGCTCAAGCCCTGTTGAGCAGCCCCGTGAAGGGCATCGTAAGCCAACTCCTGACTGCCCCAGGGCAACCTCGCGGAGTGGGTGCGACTCTTGCCCTCATTCAGAGTCCCGAATTGGCTCATCTCAAAGCCCAGTGGATCAGCGCAAAGGCTAAGTTGAGTCGGACTCAGGCCGATCTTGCACGCGAAGAGCGCCTGTTCCAGGCCGGTGCCGGGGCCCGCCGTGATCTGGATTCCGTGCGGAGCGAAACCGATACTGCGAAGGCCGAGGAAGAAGCGGCTCGCCTGGGCCTGGAGGCCGTGGGCCTCAAGCCCGGCGATGCTGGGGCTAGCTTTGCCTTGAAGGCTCCCGCTAACGGGTCCGTGGTCGCCTGGAAGGTCCAACGAGGCCAGGGCGTGGAGGCAGGGCAGGAATTGGGGAGTTTCCAGGCGGCCCAGGCATCCGTGGTTCGCCTCGAACTGTCCCAGCCCGGACCCGGAGAGTGGAACTCCGGTGCAGTAAGCGAAGTGCGTCAAGCCAATGGAAGAACCTGGAAAGCGCGGCTGGAGGGCACCCCCTCCACGCTCACGACGGATACGCGACGACTCAGCTATCGACTGCGCTTTGTGGGAGGCCCATTGCCTATCCCTGGAACCTCGGTCGAGGTGAAGGTCCCCATGGAGAAAGGCGTCTACCTGCCACAGGCCGCACTCCAGCAGATGGAGGGGCGCTGGGGCGTGTTTGTGGTCGAGAAGGAAAACGCCGAATTCCGGCCTGTGAAGCGCGGAACAGAGGTGAAGGCCGAAGTGCTGGTGTTGGAGGGACTGAAGCCCGGCGAGACCGTCGTGGCCGAGGGTGCTTATCTCTTAAAGGCCTACCAGCAGAAGCGAACCCAGCCAGAAGCAGAGGAGGGTGGCCATGGCCACTGACCCGAATCTCCCCAACGGGTCCGATATTCCTGTCGACCCAACCATGCCGCATGATCCCTATGCGGTTTACACGCCCCAGCACCGGACACCAATCCGCCGCTGGTTCGATTGGCTGCTTCCTCGCAAGGGCTGGGTATTCGCCCTCAGCATCGCTTGGTGTCTGGCGGGTGTATTCACCTTCTTAAGCCTCAAACGAGATCTCTTCCCGGACATGAGCCTGCCGATTTTGTCCGTGCTTATCCAGAGCCCAGGACGGGCCACCCCCGAACTGGAACTCTCCGTCGCCCAGCCCACCGAGCAGGCCCTGGGTGGCATGCCTGGCGTCAAACGCGTAAACACCCTTGTGTTGCCCGAGTTGGTGCAGGTGGTCGTAACCTTTGAGGGGGACACCGATCCCTGGCGGGCCCGGCAACTCGTGGCAGAACGACTTTCCGGGGTAATCGGGAGCTTCCCCTCAGGCACCCGCCCGCCCCTCATGAGCAGTGCTTCCGGGCGTCTCCACGAACTGATGGAGATCGTCCTGGAAGGTGAAAAGGTCGATCCCATGCGCCTGCGGGATCACACCGATCAAGTGCTGGCCCCACGCCTCCAGGCAGTACCTGGAGTGGCCCGCGTGGAGCGGCTGGGAGGGCAGGAACGCTCCCTTCAGATCACGCTGCTTCCCGAGAAGGTACGCAGCCATGGCGTCAGCCTTGATCGCGTGATGTCCGCCCTGGAACAGAGCCATCAGGATCTGGCTGCGGGCGTCTTGGAGATTCAGGATAAGGGCTGGTATATGTCCGTAGGCAACCTGGCGGCAACCCCGGATGAAGTCCGCCAATTGCCCGTGCAAGCTGCCAAGGGGATTGTGACCCTGGGCGATATTGCGGAGATCCGGGAGGCTCCGGCCTTCCGGCGTGGGTTAGCCCGACACGATGGTCACGAGGATGTCAGCCTACGCATCGTCAAGCAACCCACTGCGGCGACCCTGGATGTGGCTGAGGGCGTTCGGGAGGCCGTAGCCGAACTCAAGAAGGGCCTTCCCGAGGGCATGCGCCTGGATGTGATCTACGACCAGGGCCGACTGGTCACCCATGCCCTGAATGGCGTAACCCTTGCTCTGCTGGTCGGTGGAATCTTTGTGGCCGTAGTGCTCATCGTGCTCCTCGGCAATCTCCGGGGCGCCCTCCTGGTTCTAGCTGTGCTGCCACTAGCCACCTTTGGGGCGGCGATCCCCCTCTATTTCGCGGGACTCGGCATCAACGCCATGACCCTGGGCGGACTCGCCATCGCCGTGGGTCTGCTGGTGGATGCCGCAGTGATCATGGTGGAAAACCTCGCTCATCGACTCCACGAGCACCAGGACCACGTCGAGCCCCGCCGAGTGGCCCTTACCCGGGCCGCCGCCGAGGTCGCCACCCCCATCCTGATCGCCGTCCTGGTCATCCTGGCGGTTTTCATTCCCCTGCTTTCCATGGGGGGCATCGCGGGCAAGCTCTACGCTCCTTTAGCCATGGCCGTGGCCTCGGCCATGACCATCAGTCTTGTGCTTACGTTCACCCTCGTGCCCGCGTTGGTGGAGCGCTTCCTCCCTCCTGGCTCCTCTCTGGAGGAACCCCGCCTCGTCACCGCCATCAAGCGGTTCTACAAGCCATGTCTTGATTGGGCCATGCACAACGGCCCTCTGGTCCGCGTGCTCGCGCTGGGACTCACGATTCCCAGTATCTGGCTCGCGATGCGGCTGGGGACAAACTTCCTGCCAACCCTGGATGAACGGGCCTTCATGCTCCTCTCCAAGGTGCCTGCGGAAAGCAGCCTGGAGGCTGTGGATCAGGCGAACGTCCATCTGGATTCCCGCTTGAAGGCCATTCCTGGCGTGCAATCCGTTTATCGGCGCAGTGGGCGTGCGGAGGTGACTGAGGATCCCTGTCCCATCACGGATAGCGAGATCATGGTGATCCTCAATCCCGACGCGGATGAACGTACCGTGGGTAAGGAGGTTCTGGAAGCTGCCGAGGTCATGCCCTTCCCCGTGGAAGTGAACACTCCCATGCAGGAACGCATTGCCGAGGGCATTGGCGGCACCCCCGCTGATATCCAAGTGAAGCTCTTCAACCGCGACCTGGAGGCTGTTCGAGGCGTGTTGCCGGAACTTCGGGAACATCTGTCGAAGCTGGAAGGCGTCCGGAGTGTCACCTCTGACACGCCCGACCCCATGCCTCGTTGGAGGGCGACCCTGGACGAGGAAGCCCTCCGCCGCCTTGGGGTTCCTCGGGTACTTGTGGCCAGGACGCTTCAGTCCGCACTACAGGGCCTTGAATCCGAAATCCGCTTTGATGGCCCCCAGCGCATCGAGCGCATCGTCCGCTTCCCGAATGATGGCCGCATGAGTCCCGAGACCTTGAAGGATACGCCGTTGATCCTGGAGGATGGTCGAGCCCTGAGTTTGGGGCAGGTGGTTCGCTTTGTGGAGGCATCTACGCCAACACTGGTCCGCCGCGAATCTGCGCAGCGCCGCATTGGACTCAATATTCGCACCACGGGTGATCTCGGTGGGACCGCCAAGCGCATTGAGAAAGCATTGGAAGGAGTGAAGCTCCCCGAGGGAACCTTTGTGAAGTTGGGGGGCAAGATCGAAGAAGCCCGTGAAACCCAACGCCGCCTGGGCATCGCCATCGCTGCAGCCTTATCGTTGGTGGTTGGGCTGCTCTACTTGGCACTCAAAAAATGGCGAGAGGTGCTGGTTGTGATCGCCACCTTGCCTGATGCCTTTGCCGGGGCGCTTTTCGCGCTGTGGCTGGCGGGGGAGACCTGGAATATCAGTTCCATCGTGGGCATGATCGGGCTCTTCGGCGTGGCGGTTCAGAACAGCCTTGTGCTCATCACCCAGGCCAAGGACCTGATGGCCAAGGGAGTGCCCTTCGAGGAGGCCCTTCGAGAAGCGAGCATTGGCCGTGTTCGCCCCAAGCTGATGACCGCCGGGGCCGCCATTCTCGGCCTGATGCCCATGCTCTTTGGATTTGGAGGCTCCGAATTGGAGCGCCCCCTGGCCATCGCCATGGTGGGTGGCCTTGTTACAAGCACACTCTTCACCCTACTGGCATTGCCGAGCTTCTACGCCTGGGTTGGGAAACCGAAAGCCAACCCTGAACTCAACCCGGAGAATTGATCATGAACATCGTGATTGCAGTTCTTATCGTCTCCTCATTGCAGTCCGCGCCCCTTGCAGGACAGACTCTGCCTGCCCTGAAAGGGTTTCTGGAATCCCAACCACCCGTCGGGCCGACTTCCAGATCCGTGGATTACCGCGTTTCATATAAGTCCTCCCACCAAGGGAAGCCGAAAGGCGAGTTCAAAGAATCTGGCGTCCTGTTCATTGGAACGACCAAGCAGGGAAACACCTGGGCAAGTGCACCACAGCAAGCTGCGCATGACCTTCAAATTGGAGAAATAGCTCCTCCAGCGGAAGGACAGAACTGGTTCAACCAGGCGGTCAGTCCATCTAAGTTGGCTGCGTTGGCGGATCCGGGCTCTGTCCTGATTCGATTACTTCGCCGCCTCCAACTGAAAAGTGAGGCCCCACCCGCTGTTGGCAATGGCGAACCAGGGGAGGTGATTTTGGTCTACCCACTTGAAGCATCTCGCCCAGGGGGCAAGTTCTGGACCTTTAATGTGAAGGCTGGGGAGGCCAGGCTCAAGGTGAAGAAGGACGGAACTCCTATCAGTTTGGAAGTCGTACAGGCTTATCAAGGGGAGTTGTCACCTCACTTCGGGGAATACCGTTTGAACCGCAAGGAAACCTGGACCTTTTCAGGCAGTGCAAGTCAGTGGCAGACGACGAAATACCAACTCTCTCTTAGCCGAAAGGACTGGAAAGATGCAGTTGAAGCAGACCTCGAAATGATCGTTGGAGCGCGTCAATGAACGCCCCTCGCATGGCCTTCAAAGTTCACGGAATGGATTGTGCCGAAGAAGTAGCCGTCCTTAAGCGTGAGGTGGGCCCTGTGGTCGGGGGCGAAGAATACCTCGCCTTCGACATCTTAAACGCCAAGATGACCGTCTCGGAGGGGGCTTCGGCCTCCTCCGAGGTCATTCTCAAGGCCGTGGCCGACACGGGCATGAACGCCGAACCATGGCAGGAGGGCACGGGGTCTGCGCAGGAGAAATCAGGGCGCCAAAAGCTTCAGTTGGCCCTCACGATCCTGAGCGGCGGGCTTACCGCGCTGGCCTTCGGGCTGCATGGTTGGTCCTCGGGCGGATTGCGAGAGGCCCTTGGTGCTGAGGGTGTGGGCCGCGTCAGTACCGTCCCCTGGTTTTCCAAGGGCGCCTACTTGGGCGCCATGATCTCCGCCTGCTGGTTCATCGCGCCAAAGGCCTGGCTATCCGCGAAGCGCCTGCGTCCTGACATGAACCTCCTCATGGTGGTGGCGATCCTTGGCGCCATCAGCATCGGGGAATGGTTCGAGGCTGCAACGGTAGCCTTCCTTTTTGCGGTCTCGAATGCCCTGGAAGGCTGGAGCCTCAGCCGGGCACGCCGGGCGGTGGAAGCCCTCATGGACCTGACGCCTACCCTCGTCCAGGTTGTGAAGGACGGGGGAACCGTGCCCGTCCGACCTGAGGAGGTATCCGTAGGTGTCCTCTTCCAGGTGAAACCTGGGGAACGGGTTCCGCTCGACGGCCTGATCCATGAGGGCACCAGCGCCCTCAATCAGGCCCCCATCACCGGGGAGAGCATGCCGGTAACAAAGAGTGCCGGTGAGGAGGTCTTTGCCGGAAGCATCAATGGCGATGGCGCCCTCGTGGTCAAGTGCTCCAAGCCAGCAAACGACACAGTGATCGCACGGATCATCCGTATGATCGGTGAAGCCTCGAACAAGCGTGCGGCTTCTGAACAGTGGGTGGACCGTTTTGCTAGGATCTACACCCCCGTGGTGATGATCTTGGCCATTCTGGTGGCGTTGGTCCCGCCCCTTCTGCTGGGCGGCGCATGGGCTGATTGGTTCTACCGGGCCTTGGTCTTGTTGGTGATCGCGTGCCCCTGTGCCCTCGTAATTTCTACCCCAGTAAGCATTGTGGCCGGGTTGGCATCCGCCGCCAGGAATGGCGTTCTCGTGAAGGGCGGCATGTACCTGGAGGCTCCCGCCCACCTGAAGGCCATCGCCTTCGACAAGACAGGAACGCTCACGGAAGGACATCCCAGTGTCGTACAGGTCGTTCCATTCAGTGGTCACACCGAACAAGAATTGCTGCGCGTGGCAGGGGCCATGGAGTCCCAAAGCGATCATCCCTTGGCCCGTGCGATTGTTGCTCATGTGAAGAGCCAGGGTGTGACCTTTGCACCCTCCCAGGGTTTTCAGACCCTTCAGGGCAAGGGTGCCACGGCGGTCCTTGATGGGCGCACCTATTGGCTCGGCTCCCATCGCTTCCTTGAAGAGCAAGGCGCGGAAACCCCCGAGATCCATGCCCAATTGGAATCCCTGGAAAGGGATGGCCGCACGGTGGTGGCCTTCGGGACGGGCCGAGAACTGATCGGGTTTCTCGCCCTGGCGGATGCCGTGCGTCCCACCAGCGCTTCCACGCTTCAAGGCCTGCGGGAAGCCGGAGTAGAGCACCTGGTTCTGCTTACAGGAGACAACTCGGGCACGGCCCAGGCTGTGGGTCGACAGGTAGGTCTGACTGAGATCCAGGCTGAACTTCTGCCTGAAGACAAGGTCAAGGCAGTCGAGGCATTGGTGGCCAAGTATGGTCAGGTGGCCATGATCGGGGATGGCGTGAACGATGCTCCCGCTATGGCCCGAGCCACCTTGGGCATCGCCATGGGAGCCATGGGCAGCGACGCCGCCATCGAGACCGCCGACATCGCGCTCATGAACGACGACCTCACGCGGATTCCCTGGCTCGTGAACCACTCCCGTCGGACTCTCTCTGTGATCCGCCAGAACATCACCTTCGCCTTGGCAGTGAAGGCTGTATTCGTAATCCTCACGGTGGTAGGTCATGCCTCGCTCTGGTCGGCCATCGCCGCAGACATGGGGGCGTCCCTCCTGGTGATCTTCAATGGGTTGAGACTACTGAAGGCATGAACCTCAGGCTTTCACGCCTCACTCCGAATGTTCCCAGGTGGGTAAATCGAATCCGAGGAGATAAAGCAATTGCGGCACCAGGGGATGGCCCTGGTGCCGCTGGTCCTATCGATACTTGCCTGGTGCTAGTGGACGGTCACCCAGGTTGCGACGAGCTTGTAGGTTCCTGCATCGTAGAACAACAAGCCACGGGCCTGGACCTCGCTACCGTTGGTGATGGACCTGAGTCCTTGAAGCTGGGTTCCCGCCTGCTGGTAGACCTTGATGGTGGTGGTCCCGGCGATGGTGGCGAAGGCAGAATCCGAGGACAGGGTCAGGGTGAAGGTTGCCTGCGATCCACTGGCGGTATAGGCCGAAACCACGCCGTGGAGGCCCTGCTGTTCAAGGCGGACCTGGCTGGCCGTGAGGGTGCCCAGACCCGAACCACCGCCCATCATGCCGCCACCCATCATGCTGCTGGTGCTGACAAGTTCCAACTTCTGGCCCTTGACGAGGCTGGTGGGGCCGAAAGCGGGTGTGAACGGCAGGTTGGTGAGATCGACACCGTCCGCATCGAAGCTGTAGGGAACTGAAGTAGGCAGGGTGACGGTGATCGTGCCGCCGATGGAGGAGGCCATCATGCCGCCGCCCATGCCGCCATTGGCCACCAGTGTTAGCTGGGTCGGTGGATTCCCCGTGATGGAGGTGACGAGTCCTCCCCCCATCATGCCGTTCGAGCCCGTTCCCATGTATTCCACCCGCTGAGCCATATAGGAGCCGTCAGCCTGGAGCGTCGCATCCACGGCGACCATCATGCCGGTGCTCATCAGGCCCATGCCGGTCAGTCCGGAACTGGGGAACTGGGTGGTGCCATTCGTGGTGAAGGTCGTCGTCTGGGCCCCCATCATCGAGCCCATGGTGAACTGCGATCCCGTCATGCTGGATACCCGACCCACCTGATGCTGCATGCCGCCCTGCCAGGGGTTCGCCCCGTTCGTGGCCACGCTGGAAGTCATTGCGGTCATGGTGGGCGTGAAGGTGACATTTCCGGAACCATCAATGGAAACCGACGAGGCCATGTTCATGTCGAAATTCAAGGCCATGGGGGAGGTTCCTACGGTCAGCATTGGGCTGAAGGGAACCGTCGCCGTGAACGGCCCTGCCATCGTCTTCTGGGTGTAGGTATGGGTCGTGGGATCCATGTAGCCCATGGAGACGGCTGAGAGGGTGATGGTGGCCTGGGTGTAGGTCCCCTGGGGCACGTTCATGGCCGAGATCGGCTGCATCGTACCCATGGTCTGCATCATCTCGACGGGCGCGGCAGTGGGCACCACATTCACGGTGGTCCCGTTGGAGTTGGTCAGCATGATCGAGTTGACGGTGTTGCCGAAGGCCATGATCCAGTCAGCGGGCGCATCGCCCAGGCCCACCTGCATGGCAGTGGTTCCGGCGGCAGGAGGCGTGAATGTCACGGCTGCGCCTGGCCCGATGGCCGTGGCGATGAGCTTGTAGGCGCCAGCGTCGTAGAAGAGCAGGCCACGGGTCTGGATGTTGGTTCCGTTCGAAATGGTCGTGAGTCCTCGAAGCTTGGTTCCGGTCTGCTGGTAGACCTGGACCGAGGCGGCGCCTGTGAGGGTGGTAAAGGCAGAGTCGGTTGGGAGGGTCAGGGTGAAGGAGGCCTGGGTTCCATTGGCGGTGAAGGCAGAGACCGCGCCATGGAGGCCCTGCTGCTCAAGTCGCACCTGGCTGGCCGTGACGGTGCCAAGGCCGCCCATCATGCCCCCGGCCATCATGCCGCCACCGCTCACCACTTCCACCTTCTGGCCCTTTACCAGACTGGTTGCCCCAAAGGCAGGCGTGAAGGAAAGGCCCGTGAGGTCCACGCCATTCGAGTCGATGCTGTAGGGAACGGAAGCGGGCAACGAGACCGTGATCGTTCCGGCTATTGAAGAGGCCATCATGCCGGTGCCCATGCCACTATTGGCGACCAGCGTGAGTTGAGTCGGGGGATTTCCCGTGACCGAGGAAACCAGACCACCACCCATCATCCCTGCGGTGCCAGTGCCCATGTACTCGACCCGCTGGGCCAGGTAGGAGCCATCCGCCTGCATCATGGCGTCCACAGCCACCATCATGCCGCTGCCCATCATCCCCATGCCGTTCATGCCGGAGGTGGGGAACTGGGTGCTGCTGTTGGTGGTGAAGGTCGATGTCTGCATCCCCATCAACGAACTCATGGTGAATTTGGAACCCGACTGACTGCTGACGCTGCCGACCATGTGCTGCATGCCACCCTGGAAGGGATCGGGAGCGCTGCTGGATACGGCTCCCATGGCGGCGGTCATGACCGGGCTGAAGGTGACGTTCCCCAGGCCATCAATGGAGACGGATGAGGCCATGTTCATGTCGAAATTCAGGGCCATGGGCGAGGCGCCCACAGTCATGGATGGGCTGAACGGAACGGTGGCCGTGAAGGGTCCCGCCATCGTCTTCTGCTTGTAGGTGTGCGACACAGGGTCCATGTAGCCCATGGACACGGAAGCGACCGTGACCGTGGCCTGGGTGTAGGTACCCTGGGGCACGTTCATGGCGGAGACCGGCTGCACCGTGGCCATCAACTGCATCATCTCCAGGGGGGTGGGCGTGGGCGCCACATTCACCGAGGTCCCATTGGAGTTCATGAGCGAGATGGAGTTCACGGTCATGCCGAAGGCCATGATCCAATCAGCCGGGGCGTCACCCAGGCTCACCTGGATGGGGGTCGCAGTGGGCGTCGGGGTTGGGGATGGTGTCCCCATCGAAGCCGAGGAGGAACTTCCCCCACAGCCAACGAAGCCGAGACCGCCGACCAGAAGCAGGGCGCTCGCGGCCAACCGGGTTGTGTTTCGAAGCAACATGTCTTCCTCCTGGACCATGGGTGAATGGGATTTCTGAGATGGATCAAAGCAATTCAACTGTTAAAACATATTCTCAATTGGCTTGAATTCAATACGCCTTTCGGATGTCACGACGGCAAGTTCTTCTGCGTCGATCAATGACATATCAAGAGGCGTGCCAGCAGAATTCAAAGGAGTTAGTCGATCATTCGGGGCAGTCTGACCCGCCTGTCCGATAAACCTGGGGCGGAATGCCCCGGTGCCTGCCTGACGACTAATACCCGTCCCCACTGGCGACAATTACAACTCCCCAGGGGAGGCAGCGGCAGAGAGGCATAGGGGCACGGTCAATTTGCGTCTGTAGGCATGGTGAGCGGCGCTCTGGGCCGGGCGACGGATCCGCAGAGGAGAGAATTGATGCAGGAGATGGATGCCTTCGATGTCCTGATCCTCAATGACATCGGCACATGCCGTGATCCTCGAACTGACCGGCCCCGGTTACCCCGCCGAGTCGGCCAAAGCTCGCATCCCGAATGATGAGCAGGCTATCCCGTGCTCGATGCCGGAGCCGCAAAGGTGACGGCCCCTTCATCGCATCGAGATCCGCCGTCGCCCGTCATTTCCTTAACGAGGAGCCGGTAAGATCTCCCGCCGAACTTCTTTGCCATCGAAGCCCAGTTCGGTTTTCCAGTGGGCTAGGATCGTGTCAATCTCCGCTCTCGGCTGGAATACGATGCGGGTCTCACGCTTATCGAAGTCCATCTGGACAGAAGCCACGCCCACGGTCGCCGTCATGGTCTTTGGAAGGGTGCCGATGCAAGCCGGGCAATCGAACTGGGGGGTGGAGATCACGAGGAGCGTGCCCCCGGCGGACAGAGAAGGCGTCACGGCGGCGAGCGTCGAGTCCTTCCCAGGGTGCAGAAGTCGGGGCGAGGCCCAGGCAAGCACATAGGAGGCCGCGAGGACCGCCACTGCCAAGGTGGGGAATCTGGGGACCGTTGCGCAGCAGGCTTCCGCAGGCCTGATCGAAGTGAAACGCTTGCGAAGCCACCACCCGATGACTCCTAGAAGCAGGAGCAGAAGGCCGCCTAAGGCCCACGGGCGAATCCAGGCGATCCTGGCGCCCAGAGTTCCCGTGGCTAAGCCGAGGCCTGCCAAAGCCAGGGGTACCCAGCAGCAGGCCGAGGCGAGCACTCCCAAACCGACGGAGGCCCACACCGTGCGTTTGACACTGTCCTCGGCTTTGAGCGGAGGGAGGGCGCAGGCCCCCATGGTTTTCACCGCTTCGTCCCCCGTGGTGGGCGGGCAGCAATCCTGGTGTTCAGAGGCCATTGGAATACCCCCTATCAATAATGGGGCCTACTGGCGCGCAACAGTCGTGAGTTGACGCGGGCGCCGCTGGAGCAGCCGTTATCGCCTTCATCTCCTTGATCACCTCCCCCAGGCAGCAGCCACCGCTGGGATTGGTCATTTCGCAACGGCAATTCCCAGCTTTCACCTCGGCCTTGATGGACTCCAGTATCGTGCTCTTCCCGGTCTGGACCCAGTCCTCACGGATGCTCTCCGCACTGTGGTCGAAGCAGTAGCACAGCGGTCGCGGTGCGCTGACCTCCTTTACTCCCACCCGTACTGTCAGATCCTCACGCGCAAAGGTCTGAAAGGTGTCCGCGCTGTAGTACACAATCTGGCACGCCACGCTGGCGCAAAAGTGGTACCCCTCCTCCCGGACTTGCTGAAGGAGGTGTGGCTGGAGCAGAGATCGCAGCGTGACCGATTTCACGGGTTCCCCGACCGCTCCACACGCCGGGCATGAGGCTGCCATCGTGGGTTTGGCCGTTTGGCTGCAACAGGTGTGAGGCGCGCATTCCTGGCCCTGTTCAATCTTCATGTCTCACCCCTTTTTGAGTGGCACGCAGGGAGCGCACCCCTTGGCGATCTGGAACGGCACAATTTGGAACGCAGAGTCTCAGGAAGGCCGGGCACATGGGCCCCGGCTCCCCATCGCAGGCCTTCCGCAGGCTCTGGAGGACATCCTTCGTCCTCTGGAGTTCCACCAAGCGCTCCGCGAGGGCGTGGATCTTCCGGTCCAACAACTCCTTCATGGACGCACAAGCCTGGTCATCCTGGATGTCTGTATGAAGGAGCACTCCAATCTCTTCCAGGTTGAAACCGCTTCGCTGAGCCTGCTTGATGAACTGCATAATCTCCACCGACCCCGCGTCGTATATCCGGTACCCCTTGGCGGTCTTGCCAACTGGCCTCAGAAGGCCCATGCGCTCGTAGAGCCGCACCGCCTGATCGCTAACCCCGCAGGCCTTGGTGAGGTCGCCCATCTTAAGCCACTCCTGAACCACAACCACCTCCCGTAGAGAAGGCTAAGGTCTATACCTGGGTACAGAGTCAAGGGAAAGCCGGTAGCTTTCTTGAAGCCCCTCCAAGGAGTCAAGGAACCCGTTCTACATCAACCCTTGTGGCAGGAATGTAGGATTTGCGGCCCGAGGGGGGTGTCCTCCACTACGGTCGACGGCTTTCGCTTCGGTCCCCCGCCGGGGTTTCACCTTTCATGGGGAATTGCTAATTGTCGCTAGCGAGCAAAAGTGGATCACGATGAGGATCGCTGCCAGATTCCCGGCTTGTCATTCACCTCGCCGATTGAGTCTCGGTTATCGAAGAGCAACAAAAACAAAGCAGGGAACCGCTCTCTTCGGTCCCCTGCTTCAACTCTGGCCAATCGCCGTCTGATGGTCAGTGATGCATCGGCCCTGGCCCCATGGGTCCACTCCCCTTCTGCATGGACCCCGGCGACATTGCCCCAGGTCCCATGGTTCCATCGGGGCGCATCCCCTGGCTCCAGCTACCTTCCTGGAACCCACGCATGGACATGGGTTGGACATGAGGGAGGGTGCTGGGCCCGAAGGTCGCCCACTCGCCTGCCTTCACCCGGATCGATTCGGTGTGGGGAGCCTTGTGGAGCACCTCCACCACCCCTTCGAAGACCACCAGCGTGGACTTGCCTTCTTTGTCCACCTCCACGCCGTACCGGGTTCCACGCACGGCGAGGAGGGCACCAGGGACCGCGACCTGGCGCTCCTGGCGGTTGCCCTCCACCAGGGACTGGAAGAATGCCTTGATGCGCCCCTTCTCGACCACGAGCAGGACACCGGGTTCTCCGGCTGAGAGCTTGACCTGGGTATTCGCGTACACCTCGAATCGCGACGCCCGTTCGGGGACCGAGATGGTGGTCTGGGCCCACCATCCGGTGGTCACGCCATCCCCGGGACTCGCGGAATCGCCCTTGGCGACCTTGACCTCCTTCGCCTTGTCCCCAGCGGGGAGACGGAGGACGGATCGCTTGACTTCCTCGAAGCGGTAGGTGAGCGCCTCGGGCTTCGGTGCGGGTGCCTGAAGCAGGGTGAACATCAGCGGTGCAAGCATGGGAATCATGATTCGCCTCCTTCCAAGTCGTCCATATCGCCACCATCGGCTCGTCTGAGCTTCCGGGCCAGGGTCTTGCGCTCGATCCCGAGGATTCGGGCAGCTTCGGTCTTGTTGCCCTTGGTGTGGGTCAGCACCGAGAGGATATAGGTCCGCTCCATCTCTTCCAGGGGTACGAAGGGTTTCTGGAAGCTCATGTGAGAGAACATCGCAGGCGACCCTGGGCGATCAGCAGGGATGACGGCTCCCAGGATCTTTCGGAGGACCACCGTGTCTTCGAGCGCCCCGGTCTCGATGATCATTCTTCGGATCACATGCCCAAGCTCCCGGATATTCCCTGGCCATGCGTGGGCCGCCAGCAGGGCGAGGACTTCCTTGGTTGGATACCCCGACTCAGGTTGGCCAAGTTCACGGTGGAAGCGCTGCTGGAAATGGGTCACCAGGGTCGGGAGATCGGAGATTCGTTCCTGGAGAGCCGGGATGGAAATCTCGTAACCGGCGAGGCGGTAGTAGAGATCCTGTCTGAACGTTCCTGAGGCGACCATGGCCTTCAGGTCCCGGTGGGTCGCAGCGACCACCCGAACTTCCACCGACTCTGGCTTCTCCGCTCCGAGGGGCAGGACCAGCCCGTCCTCCAGAAACCTGAGGAGCTTTACCTGGAACGTCGGAGAAATCTCTCCGATTTCATCAAGGAAGACCGTACCGCCATTCGCCTGCGCCAGAGCACCTCGGCGATCTGATTTGGCATCGGTGTAGGCTCCGCGCCGATGGCCGAAGAGTTCGCTTTCGATCAGCGTGTCGGGGATGGCCCCACAATGAACGGGAACGAAGGGACCGTTCGGGTGCGGACCAAATCGATGGAGCCCCTGGGCCACGAGTTCTTTACCTGTTCCGGTTTCGCCGTAGACCAGAACAGGCACCTTCATGGGGGCTACCCGGCCAATGGACTTGTAGACCTCCACAATGCTGGGATGGGAACCCACGATCATGCTTCCTGGCCCATCATCAGCAACGGGTGGGACGGTAGCCTGGTCCTTGAGAGCAGCCCGTGCCCGCTCCAGCATGATGTCAAGGTCGAAGGGTTTGGCGAGGTAGTCGAACACTCCGTCCTTCATCGCCTCCGTCGCAGATTCGATGCTGCCCTTGGCTGTCATCAGAATCAGGGGCGGTGGATCCGCTAGTTCCCGAACTTCCTTGAGCAAATCTAGGCCGCTTCCACCAGGCATGTAGATGTCGCTGACGATGAGGTCAGGTCGGAACCGCTGAAGGGCTGCCCGCGCCGCAGCGAAACCGTCTGCCCGCTCCACCCGGTAGCCGCTCTTCTCCAAGGCCATGGCGACCATCTCCCGGATCGCCATGTCGTCATCCACTACAAGAATGTGTTTCATGCCTGCCTCATTCGGCTTTTCGGGACAAATTCAACGGAAGCCGGATCCGGAAAACGCTTCCACCCCCGGCTCTATCATCAGCTTCCACCGTGCCGCCGTGCCAATTCACCACTTCTGCGACCAAGGCCAGCCCCAGCCCAAGCCCCGGCGCAAGGCCCTGAGTGCTGCCACGAGCAAAGCGTCCGAAGATCCTTTCCCGTTCCTGGGTGGGGATGCCGGGCCCGCGATCCTCGACTTCCAGGCGGGCGGAAGATCCGTCTGCTGATAATCGAATCAGGATGGGGGTTTCATCCGGAGAGAACTTAAGCGCATTGGCAACTAGGTTCTCGATGACCCTCTCCAGGAGCCCCTTGTCGCCGAGAACATGCAGATCGGCCTGTAACTCCGTGAGGATCTCACGCTTGGTGCCTGCCCTTAAGAGATCCCCCCGAACAGTGCAAAGGCCGGACAGATCCAATGGATGCGCGTCCCTCTCAAAGACCCTCAGGCGCAGCCGCTCCAGGTCGAGCAGGGAATCCACCATCTCTGCCAGCCGAGAGGTCTCGGAGACCACCATCTGGGCCACCCGGTTCCGTTCAGGACCCGACAGATCGAACTGCGCCAGAAGCTGCGCCAGCCCCTTCACTGAAGTCAGGGGGGTCTTGAGTTCGTGGGCCACCACGCGGCGGGCCTCGGCATCCTGTTTTCGAATTTCGGAGAGGCTTTCTTGAAGGTCTTCCAACTCCGAAATCCGTGTCTGGGCGTCGCTCATGGCCACCGTGGTTCGGCGGGAACGGGCGAATCCCATCAGAGCCCCGACCAGCACCAGGACCACCAGGATCGTCACGGGGGCCAATTCCAGATGAAGGAAGCTAAGCGATAGCGCAGAGATCAGGAGCGGTGCCAGAACCGCACCAGGAGCCAGCAGCGGGAGGGCGCGGCCTTGGCTGGCCAGCATGAGTGTCCCCAGCCAGGCCAACCCCAACGCCAGCAAAGCATTGATGAGGGGAGAGGCCAAGTGGAGCAGATCCTTAGACAGAATGGCTTCTGCCGAGATGGCCTCTACCAGGACGCCCGGCTCCGGGGAACCACCCTGGGAGATGGGAGAGATGAACCGGTCACCCACCCCAGCCGCACTGGTGCCGATGAAGACAACACGGCCCCGGAGGACATCCACGCCACGGGATTCGAGGACGGCTGCGGCACTGATCTGGGGAACTGGTCGTGTCTGGAAACCGGGCCTCAGCATCTGGCCTACAGGAATGGGAAGCCTGTCATCAGCAAGCCTAGCTGCCGCCACAGGCATCGCAGGCAGCACTCTGTCCCCAAGTTGCTTCATGGAGGCGAACCTCCGCACCACGCCATCACGATCCAGATCGAAGCTCACATGTCCCGTCGTCGTGGCCCTCAGGACCTTGTTCGGCGGTAGCCACCTACCCGTTTCGTCCAATCCTGTGGCAATTACAGAATGTCCCTTCCTCAGGGCTTGGGCCAAGAGGTCGTCCCCCTCGCGTTCCTCTGGAAAGAGGAGATCCATGGCGACACCCCTTGCGCCTGCGGCGAAGACCTTGTCTACCAGCCGCGCAAGCTGGGCCCGGTCCCAAGGCCAACGACCTGCCATGCGAATGGCATCTTCGTCGATGAGCACCACCGCGACGTTGGATGCAGGCTTCGATGGGAGGTTCCTCAGCATGGCGTCGCGAACAAGCAGTTCGACCGGCGCCAGCGCTCCCGACAGGGTCAGGAGGAGCGCCAGGGCGGCAGCCAACGCGGGCCAGAGAAACCTCAGGGCACTACCTCCTCTCCATCAGTCATCGGTGTGATTTGAACGAACGCTAAGGCCAGTACACCAAGCCAAGTCCCAGGCTGGTTTTCGGGGATCCATTCGTGAGCCCTGCGATGAAGGATGCCTTCATGGCCAGCTTGGGGCTGAGCATCTTGAACACATCCACGGAAACCTCACGGGGAGCCTGCGTGCCCTGATACAGGGCGCCTCGGGCCTCGTAGGCCACCGAGAATTTGGCCGTGTCGGCGTAGTAGGAGAACCCGACGCCTGCGGTATAGATTCCATTCTGAGTGGTGGGGAGGTTCGCATCATTGGAAGACCCGCTCTGGATCCACCCACCAATCAGGTTCGCCTGGATCCGATCCCAGCGCTGGTGGATCGCCAGGAAGCCGCCCGCATCGACTTTGCCCGTTCCCAGCCCCTTGTCGCTGTTCGCGGTGGGGAGTTTCAGAGCTAGACCGCCGTCCAGCGAATAGCCAGAGGCCGTTTCCGGGATGAACCGATGCACGCCACGGATCAGGACATCCCCCAAACCTGAAGAGGAAGCATCCACGCCGCCGCCCTGGGCGGTGAGGTTGAGGATGGGAACCGTCACATTCAGGTCGAACGTGGAGGAGGCATAACCGACCGTGCCGTAGGCCAGGTTCAGCTTGCTCAGGGTGGACGTCCCAAAATCGCCTTGTTTGTGGCCAACTCCACCCTCCAGGTAGAGTGCGGGTTCCTGGGCCTTCAGGCAGGTAGAGACCAGCACCAGGGCGATGACCCCTCCGACGATCCAGAGCGTCCGCCATAGAGCCCGCCTCCGGTCCTTGATACTTGGTTCACAGCAGTCGTTCACGAGGTACTCCTTGGCTAGATGCGGTGGCCACTCGTTCGAGACCAGGTGAACGTTCAGGATTTAGCGGTGGGCTTGGGTTCCATGGCGGCCAAGGATTTACCCATGACCTCCAAGCGGTCGTTTGTGGTCTTCAGCAGGGCCGCGTCCATACGCCCATCCCGCATCCGCGCCGCCATGGTCTTCATCATCCCGGCCATATCGTCCATCATCTTGGACATCTCGGCCACCGTCTTACCGTCCTTGCCCTGGCTGCGTTCCATCGCGCCAGCCATCTTCTCCATCATCTGGTGCATCTGGTTCATGGTGCCGACCATGCCGCGCATCATCTCGGCCTTCATCATCTGACCACCCATCATCTGGGAACCCATCTGGCCGCCCATCATGCCGGGCTTGGTGCCTCCGCCCGTCATGCCGCCGCCCGACATCTGAGCCATGGCGAAACCCGCACTGAGCAGGCTGAGGGAAATGGTGAAGGCAGTACGCTGTGTGCGGGTCATGGGGTGCTCCTATGGCAATGGGGATGGATTGATGTGAGATGCGGTGATGGAACCAGCGAGCCGAGTCCTGCGATCAGACCCAGGGTTGGTAGTTCAAGGACCGTGCCATCTGATTTCAAAGAGGTTATCAACGTAAGCGAGTCTCGCCGACCCGTTTCCAAGGATGGGTGCGTCAAAATGACCCAGATCGATGCCCTTTGATTGTACGAGCCGGTGCCACCCTTCGCTCTTACTACCGGATTTTGGATCCCATCGAGGGATGGACATCCACAGCACAGCCGTACGAGCGCTCTGTGCTCATTTGAGGTGGCTCCCAGGCCTCCGCAGGCCTCCAGGAGCAGGGATCCAAGGAACGAAATTGCGTCGGGAACAAAGCTACTCCTGATGCATCCCTTAGATGAGCCGCCCAATTGGCCGCACTCAGAAAGGGAGAAGCCATGAATTTCACCCGCCACCTCATTACCTTACTTGCCCTTACATCAGTCACAGCCGCAATCGCTGGGGAGAACCGGTGGTTCGCAGGGAAGTACCGTCCTGCGGCCATGTCATCTGCTTCAGTCACAGCCGCATGTGATGGAGACAACCGTTGGTTTGCAGGGAAGTACCGTCCTGCAGCCACGTCCTGCCACATGGCCTGCTGCCAGGACCAACACACCGACCCGAAGAAGACATAGCCAGGTGATCGGGAAGGGTGACAATAAAGGGTCCCCCTCCTAACGCTGCCGACAGGAGGCCCACATGCCGGGAGCGCTTTGAACTTGACCTGTGAATCCTTGGTTGATGAGCATCTCAATGCAGTGCATGCCTATGCTCGCTCGAAACTGCGCCAGGAAGATCTTGCGAAGGAACTCGTCCAACGCACCTTTCTGAAGGCCTTCCAGAAACGCAGCCAACTGCGGGACCCCCTCGCGGCCCGGGGTTGGCTGCTGTCCATTCTTCGCAATGAAATCGCCATGGAGTTCAGGTCGACCGCTCGATTCGAGGTCTGGGACGACCAGGACTTCGAAGCTCTTCCCGGCCCAGAAAATGAAGAAGGTGTAGATCCTTCCTTGCTTGAAGCACTCCCCGACGCCCTTGGCCGTATGCCTGAAGCCGCTCGTAACCTTCTCCTCCTGCGCTACCAGCAGGAACTTTCCTACGAACAGATCGCCGACCTCTTGGACCTGCCCCTGGGTACTGTCCAGAGCCGTTTACACCGAGCCAAAGCCGCACTTAAGACTGCATTGAATAAGGAAGGACTCTCCCAGAAAGGGGGTATGTCATGAAGGAATATCAGAGCACCAGCATCAGCTTTGACCACCAACTCACTAAGGCCCTTCATCCTGGCGACGCCCCGGAGGACCTGAGGCTCAACCTTCTCAAGGCAGCGAAGACCCAGGGCACGCACCGAACGTGGCACGCCCTGGGTATTGCTGCCGTCCTCATGCTTCTCCTCGGTTCTGGCGCCTGGGGCTGGATGGCTCATTGGAACCAGCGAGAAGGAGAACGCTTTACCCGTGCCGCGCTTCAGGACTTCATTCAAGTCCAGCGTATGGACTTCACAGTGGATGCCTCCGCTCAAGAATCTATGGAGAAATGCATGGAGCGATGCAGACAATGGTCCGCCCAGGCCGTTGGTTTCTCCGCCACCTTGCCGAAGAGTTTGGCGGACCAGCCCCTTAAGGGCGGAAATGCGTGCACCATGCCCTCCTGTCGCTCGGCCTGCTTCTTGTTACAGGATGGACGGGCCGTCTACGTCTTCGAGCACACCCTCAAGGGCTTGGACGTCGGTTCCAACAAGCGCCCCATGATCATCGCCTCAGGCTATCGGGCCCGCGCCTGGAATGAAGATGGCCGGGGATACGTCCTCATCGAGCCCCCCGGAAGATGGAAGTCGTGAAGGCATTGGCCCTACCTGAACTTGCCTGATCTGGCCGGGACAAATACCAGCACCACCCTTTCGGGGACCGTTGAGCCGATCACCCGCCGGGGTGGTCGAAATTCAGGATGGAACAAAGGGGGTTCTGCGGCATCCATTAGGTAAGGCTCCTGAATCGAGGGTCCAGATCCAGAATTTACTGGTTGACCATTGTCACTCGCATCCACCTTGTTATTATCACGACTGATTGAATTTTTTTGTTGTCAAAGGTAGCCAACTTTGCGCCGGTTCCTCCACTACATCACCCTCGCAATCCTGACCCTGGTGGGTCCGGTAGAGGTGGCGCACATGATGGCCGGGCCAGCAGGGATGGCCTGCACGTGCGGTTGCGGGGCGGTTTCTGAGGCGGAATGCGGTTGCTCAATTCGAACCTCAGCGGTTCGAGGCTCGACCAATTCAAATACGAGTGGTTCAGGCGGCTCTTCCTGCTCGACGACCAGCACTCCCTGCTCCTCCAGAGTCTCCCCTTCCTCCACGGGGATGGCCGGTGATAGTCAGGATGAGAACGGGTTGAATGCAGCCAAGCGTCCCGAGCCGAAACCTTGGCCCAGTACGGTCGCTCATGTGTCCTTTGAAGTCCTGAACGTCACCGCATCGAACCGTTCTGTTAATACATCTGAAACCCAGCAGAGCGGTCCCCCGGATCGCCATGCGAAATTGGCGGTATTCCGAATTTGAGAGCTTAGGTCTGCCCAGTCGAAAAGCAGATCGGAACGGTTTCCACTCTCATCTATCGGAGTATTTCCATGCGCCCATTCGTGCGCTTGGCTTTGGGTCTCATCCCCGTTATCGGGTTGGCCCAAACTCAGGCACCCTCTCCTACTCCTGGTCCAATGCCGACCAGTCAAACTTCATCTGGTGAGGATCCCCTTCTAACCTCCCTGATCCAGGAAGCCTTGGCGAAGTACCCCGATATCCAGAAGGCGGATGCGGCCATCCGGATGGATCAGGAGCGCATCCCCCAGGCGGGCGTGCTGCCAGACCCCTCCCTCTCACTGGGTATTCAGAACGATGGGTTCAAGGGCCTCCAGATCGGCAAGATGGAGACCAGCTTCTACAGTGTGGCCTTCACACAGCCGCTGCCATGGCCCGGCAAACGGGCACTGCGGAAGGAAGTGGCTGCCCTCAACGTGAATGTGTCAGAAGCTGCCCGTTCTCGCGTCCAGATGGGGCTAGAGGCTGATGTTCGCCGCAGCTTTGCGAACCTGCTGCTTGTCCGTGCCCAGAAAGGATTGCTGGATCAGCAGGCTGTCTTCCTTGAACAGTCCGAAAAGCTGGCCAGGACCCGCTATGAAGTTGGCCAGGGCAGCCAGGGAGATTTGCTCCGCGCCCAGCTTGAACTCACGCGCCTGAAGCAGGCGGTGTGGTCCCTGGAGGCCGAGGAGCAATCGACCCTTGCAGCCCTGAACCGTCTTCGCCAGCATGATCCGGCAGATCCCATCCCCACGACGGCGAACCTGACGAACCTTCCGGAGCCTACGGCCCTCACACCTGAGCTGGTCGAGGCGCGAAGCCCCGAAATGGCCAGCGCTCAAGCCACCGTTCGCCAGACGGAAAAGCAACTGGACCTCGCCAAGCTGGACCGGAGGCCCGATTTCGCTGTGACGGCGGGTCTCATGCCTCGCGGCAGCCTGGAGCCCATGTGGCAGGTGGGTGTCAGCATTTCGCTGCCCATCTACGGTCGCAGCAAACAACAGCGGGCCGTAGCTGAGCATGAGCATCACCGCCAAGGACAAGGTGCCGAGGTCATTTCGGTTCGCACCCTCCTTCGCCAAAGGACGGAGGAGCGGACCATTCAGATCCAGACCCTACGCCGCACGCGGGACCTTTACCGTGAGGGTCTCCTGGTGCAGAGCGAGGCCAACTTCAAGGCCGCGCTGGCTCAGTACGAAGCGGGCCGGGGTTCCTTCCTGGGCGCCCTTGAAGCCCTGAATGGGTGGGTCGGAGACCAGGGGACCTACCTTCAGACCCTGGCCCAACTCCAGGCCCAGCACATCGCCCTGCGCGAGGCCGCCCTCGGGCCCACGGCCCCCATCAGCGGGGGATCCATCGCCTCAGCCAGCATCTCCTCTGGAGCCGCCGCGCCTTCCGCCTCGAAATCTACCGCCAAGGCCCCGGGCGCAGCCCAGGACAGCGGTCCTGCCATGAACAAGATGTAGGAGATTCCCCATGAGCCTCGAACACCCCTTGCTCGAAGTCCCGGCCAAGCCCGGGTTCCCTTTCCGCTCCATCGCTTTCGTGGCCCTCGGCCTGGTGGTGGGCGTGGGTGGGATGGCACTGCTCCGCCCTGGCGCCAAGGACGATCACGACCACGGAGCAGCCAGCGCCACCACACCCAAGAAGCAGATGTTCCAATGCCCCATGCACCCCCAGATCATCCAGGATCATGCAGGCACTTGCCCCATATGCGGCATGGACCTGGTGCCCATGGAAAGTGACGCCCCCAAAGAGAAAGGGAAGCTCGTTTTCTACCGTTCACCGATGAACCCGAGCCTGACGTCCCAGGTCCCCATGAAGGACGAGATGGGCATGGACTATGTGCCGGTCTATGAAGGAGAGCTCAAGGGAGAAGGCACGGGCCTGGACACGCATGCCGCAGTGAAGATCGATCACGAGCGCCAACAGCTCATCGGCCTTCGGACAGAAAAAGTGGCGGAAGGAAACGTGAGCGGAGAGCTCCGTGCCCTGGGCCGGGTGGCCGTGGACGAGACCCGTGTCCGCAAGGTGAACGTGAAGGTGGAGGGCTTCGTGGAGAAGCTCTACGTGGACTTCGTCGGGAAGCCCGTGGCCAAGGGCCAGCCCCTGTTCAGCCTCTACAGCCCCGAGTTCGTCAGCGCCCAGCGGGAGTACCTGCTGGCGCTCCAGACCCAGAAATCCCTCTCAGGCGGCTCCCTACAGGGCAGTGGCGGAGAGTTGCTGGAGTCCGCTCGGCGCCGCCTCAGCCTTTGGGATGTGCCGAAGGAGACCATCGACCATCTCGAGCAGACGGGCGAGATCCAGAAGGCCCTGACGCTGCGCAGCCCCATCTCGGGCGTGGTGACGGTGAAGAACGTGATGGAGGGCGCCCGCATTACCCCGGCGGACATTCTCTTCGAGATCACGGATCTGAGCCGGGTCTGGGTGCAGGTGGATGTGTACGAGGCCGAACTGAGCCGCGCCAAGGTGGGCATGCCCGCCGAGCTGACCACCCAGGCTTCTCCAGGAAAGACCTTCAGGGGACGCATCGTCTTCGTCGATCCAGTCATGGACCCCAAGACCCGCACGGCCAAGGCACGGGTGGAGTTCCCGAATCCTGCCGGCGAGCTCAAGCCGGAGATGTTCGGCGACGTCATCCTGAAAGGGCAGGGGCGGAGGGGGCTGATTGTCCCCTTGGACGCAGTGCTGGACGCAGGCACCACCAAGGTGGTCTTCGTGTCGCTGGGCGACGGCAAGTTCGAACCCCGCGAAGTCACCACCGGCACCACGGTGGGCGAGAAGATCGAGATCCGGTCCGGGTTGAAGGTCGGCGAAAAAGTCGTCGTCCGCGCCAACTTCCTGGTGGATTCCGAGTCCCGCCTGAAGGCCGCCCTGGCCCATCTCAGCCAGAAGGGCGCAGCGACCCCTGCCCCTTCTGAGCACAAGCACTAGGGAGTTGAGATGAGCGCACACGTCGGTTACGACCCCGAACACCCAACCTTCCTTCAGCGGATCATCCGATTTTCGGCGGAGAACCGCTGGCTGGTGATGGCCGCCTCCGTTGTTCTGATCGCCATGTCCTTTTGGACCATGAGGAATATCCCCCTGGACGCCCTGCCAGACCTCAGCGACACCCAGGTCATCGTCTACACCAAGTGGGACCGGAGCCCCGATATCGTCGAAGATCAGGTGACCTACCCCATCGTCACGGCCCTCCTCGGTGCCCCAAAGGTGAAGGCGGTCCGTGCTCTTTCCGATTTCGGGTTTTCCTATGTCTATGTGATCTACGAGGACGGCACGGACATCTACTGGGCTCGATCCCGGACGTTGGAGTATCTCAGCAAGATCACGTCCAGCCTGCCCCCTGGCGTTACGCCCGTCATAGGCCCAGATGCTACCTCCGTGGGTTGGGTCTACCAGTACGCCTTGGTCGACCACAGTGGGAAACACAGCACGGATGAACTGAGATCCCTGCAGGACTGGTTCCTCCGGTATGCCCTCCAGAGCACGCCTGGTGTGGCCGAAGTGGCCACGGTGGGCGGGCAGGCCAAGCAGTTCCAGGTCCAGCTCAATCCAAATAAGATGGCGGCCTACAAAATCCCCATCGAATCAGTTATTGGTGCCGTGAAATCCGCCAACTCAGAAGTGGGCGGTCGTCTCGTGGAATACAGCGGGCGCGAGTACATGATTCGTGGGCGAGGGTATGTCAAGACGACCCAGGACCTCGAACAGGCGGTGCTCAAGGCCGAGAACGGCACGCCCGTGCGCCTGGGTGATGTGGCCACCGTAACCCTCGGCCCCGAAATGCGGCGAGGCCTGACGGACTTGGACGGCCAAGGTGACGTGGTGGGCGGCATCGTGGTGATGCGGCAAGGTGAGAACGCCCTGAATGTCATTGAACGCGTGAAGGCGAAGATCAAGGATTTGAAGCAGGGTCTTCCCGAGGGCGTGGAAGTGGTCACGGTCTATGACCGCTCGGTACTGATCCACAGTGCCATCAAGACGGTGGAGCACAAGCTCATCGAGGAGATGATCGTCGTCTCAATCATCATCCTGATCTTCCTGTGGCACATTCCTTCGGCCATCGTTCCCATCATCACCATCCCCGTGAGCGTGGCGCTGGCCTTCATACCGATGTATGGCATCGGCCAAAATGCCAACCTCATGAGCCTCGCCGGCATTGCCATTTCCATCGGCGTGCTGGTGGACGGGGCCATCGTGGAAGTCGAGAACGCCTACAAGAAAATCGAGAAATGGATCGAGGCCGGAAAGCCAGGTAGTTTCTACGATGTCCGCCTCGAAGCCTTGATGGAGGTGGGGCCGAGTGTCTTCTTCTCCCTGCTGGTGGTGGCGGTCAGCTTCCTGCCGATCTTCACCTTGATGGATCAGGAGGGCCGGCTCTTCAAGCCGCTCGCCTTCTCCAAGAACTTCGCCATGGGCATCGCCGCCCTCCTGGCACTGACCCTGGATCCGGCCATGCGCATGATGTTCGCGCGAGTGGAGCCCTTCACCTTCAAGCCGAAATGGCTGGCTTGGACCGCGACCCAGATTGCCGTCGGGAAATACTACGCGGAGGAAAAGCATCCCATCAGCGTCTTCCTCCACAAGATCTACGAACGGCCCTGCCGCTTCGTGGTAAAGCATGCCAAGGCCACCATTGGTGTGGCTGTGTTACTGGTGCTAGCCACGATCCCGGCCTTCGTCTCCCTGGGCAGCGAGTTCATGCCGCCCCTGAATGAGGGAACGCTGCTCTACATGCCCTCGACGCTCCCCGGCCTCAGCCAGACCGAGGCCCAGCGCATCCTGCAGGTACAGGATCGCCTGATCCGCACCGTGCCCGAAGTGGAGCGCGTCTTCGGCAAGGCGGGACGGGCCGATACCTCCACGGATCCGGCCCCCTTCTCCATGATGGAGACAGTGATCATCCTGAAGTCCGAGGATCAGTGGCGAGAAAAGCCGCGCTGGTTCAGTTCCTGGGCGCCGGGCTTCTTGAAGGCCATCCTTCGCCCCATATGGCGAGACCGGATGACCCAGGAGGAGATCGTCGCCGAGCTGGACCGCGTAGTGAAGCTCCCGGCCATCCCCAATGCCTGGACCATGCCCATCAAGGCCAGGCTCGACATGCTCAGCACCGGCATCCGCACCCCCGTGGGCCTCAAGATCAACGGCGCGGATCTGGAGACCATCCAGAAGGTCGCGGTAGACGCTGAACGCGTCCTCCAGGGTGTGCCCGGAACCCGCAGCGCCTTCGCCGAACGTACGGCCCAGGGCTACTTCCTGGACTTCGTGTTGAAGCGGGAGCAACTCGCGCGGTACGGCCTCAGCGTCGAGCAGGCTAACATGCTGGTGATGACCGCCATTGGTGGTGATAACCAGAGCACGGTCTACGATGGCCGGGCCCGCTATCCCGTGAACGTGCGCTATGCGCGCGATTACCGTGAAAGTCCGGATGCACTGAAGCGGGTGCTCATCCCCACGCCCAACGGCGCCTTGATCCCCATGGAAGAAATTGCGGACCTGAAGTGGGCAAACGGACCCGCGATGATTCGCGACGAGAATGGCCAGATGAACGGTTACGTGCTGGTGGACTTCGATACCTCAAAGGTCGACGTGGGCACCTACGTCCAACACGCCAAGGCCACCATCGAGAAGGAACTCAAACTTCCTGCGGGCTACAGCATCACTTGGTCCGGCCAATACGAGAACATGATCCGCGTGAAGGAACGGCTGAAGATCATCCTACCGATCACGCTGGTGCTGATCTTCGGTCTGCTCTACGCCAACACCAAGAGCGCCTTCAAGGCATCCGTTGTCATGCTGGCGGTGCCCTTCAGCGCCATCGGTGCCTTCTGGCTGCTCTATGCCTTGGGCTACAACATGAGCATCGCCGTCTGGGTGGGTCTCATTGCCCTCATGGGCCTGGACGCAGAAACCGGGGTCTTCATGCTGCTCTTCCTGGACCTCAGTCATGAAGAGGCCCGGAAAGAAGGCCGCCTGAACACAACGGGCGACCTCGTGGAATCCATCATCCACGGCGCGGTGAAACGCGTACGGCCCAAGGCCATGACCGTCTTCGCGGCCTTCATGGGCCTGCTCCCCATCATGTGGAGCACAGGCACCGGCGCCGACGTCATGAAGCGTATCGCCGCACCCATGGTCGGCGGGCTCGCCACCAGTTTCCTGCTCGAACTGCTGGTCTACCCCTCCATCTACTACCTCTGGAAGCGCAAGGAAGTCGTGGAAGGGCCCATCACCCCCGAGCCCATCCCGGGTCTCACGCCAGAACCAGCCTGACCTTCCCTCCCGGGGCGTGTGAACGCCCCGGGGACTTCACACCATGGAACCACCCGCGAAGGAGAATTCCCATGCTCGAAGCGCTTGGACACCTCCATCCCATCTTGATCCATTTTCCCTTGGCCCTCCTGATCTCGGGTGGACTGTTCAGCCTCGGCTCGCGCCTGGCCCGCCAGGAGGGAATCCGGAATGCGTTCCAGGTGGCCGGCGCCTGGAACTTCCGGCTTGGCGTCCTGTCTCTACTTCCGGCCCTTCTCACGGGCTGGGCTGGCTACCAAACGGTGGCTCACGATGCGCCAAGCCATGCGGCCATGACCCTCCATCGGAACTGGGCCCTGGCGACCGGGGTCGTGTTTCTTGGTTTGGCCTTCCTTGCCTGGCGCGAAAGGGACAAAGGTTGGCCCGGGGGCTGGCTTTCGGGCTCCTTCCTGCTTGCGGGCCTCGCCCTCCTTGGCATCACGGGCTTCCTGGGCGGAAACCTCGTCTTTCGCCATGGCCTCGGCGTGCAATCCCTCCCCGCCTCCGAGGGCGAAGGCCATGCGCATGGAAATGAAGATCACCCTCATGTGAAAGTGCAGGAAAGGATGGATGCGACGCCTCCCGCGCCAAGCGAAACGCCCGCCAAGACAGCACCCAAACCCCATTCCCACGATGGTACTCCCCATAAACATTGACTTCCTCGAAAGGGCTTCCCATGAACCTGCTACTGATGGGCGCAATGATGGCGCTGATGCTGGTGTTCTTCCATGGGCGGGGGCATCACCAACCCTCCCCATCGCCTGAGCACCACACGACGACGCCTCGTGAGGCCACCGCCCCCCCCTCGCCCGGTGCCCCTGGAGTCTCCCACCAATCCGGAGAGTCCCGCCGCGAACCCAATTCGGACCCCAAAGCGCCCGGCGAGGCTGATCCAGCGCCGCCCGCTCCAAAAGCCGAGTAGCCATTCCTGGTCCCACCCCTCCCACCTAAGGAATTCCGCATGAATCATTTCAATCGTCTTGTCCCCATCCTCTTTTTCGCGGCGATGACACCAGCCTTCGCCCAGCACACCCACGGAGGTAGCTCTGGACACAGTGGCCACGGCTCGGCCCCGGCCCGCTCTGCCCAGGAGGACAGCGGCCCGAAAGTCCATGCCACCAACACCATCTGCCCCGTCATGGGACGACCGGTGAAACCGGGCCGCGATCGGGAAGTCGTCATCCGTGGGGGTTACTACCTGGTCTGTTGCGATGGGTGCGGCCCAGCGATGTCCGAGCAATACGACAAGTATCTCGACAAGGAGGGTAGGCCTCTCAACGACCCCAAGCGAGAGCCCAAGAAAGAGGTGGACAAGCCCGTTCCGGCGCCTCCCGCACCCAAAGCCGAATAACCAATTCCACATTCATTCCTTTTTGATGGAGTTCAACATGAACATGTCCACTCTCATTCTCCCGGCCTTGCTGGCCCTTGGCCTGACTCCCGCCTATGCCCAGTGCGGCGGAGGTCACTCTGGTCACGGTGGAAATGGCCCAGTCCAGGACCACTCCGCCCACCAGGAGAGTGCCCCGAAAGCGAGGGCCACCAACACGATCTGCCCGGTCATGGGGGAGTCCGTGAAGCCCGGCCGCGACCGGGAAGTGGTCATCAGGGGGAAGTACTATCTGGTCTGCTGCGGTGGCTGTGGACCGGCCATGGCTGATGACTACAACAAGTACCTCGATCAGGAGGGGCGCCCGCTCAACGATCCGAAACGTGATTCGAAGGCGGGTCAACGGGACGCAGACAGGCCTGCTCCTGCCCCAGCCGCCCATGAAGGTCATCAGCACTAGGAGAGCGCATGAAATCGTTCGTATCCGCAATCCTCTACTCGACCGTGGCCCTTCTCCCAGTTCAGGCCCAGGGAGAACCTCGGGCTCAGGCCAAGGCCCTGGTGGCAGAAGCCGCTGAGTTCCTCCAGACCTCGGGCCTCGATCGGCTGGTTCACGAGATCAACCACGCCGGAGGTCGTTTCGCCACCAAGGACGCCTCGAAGCCTCCCTTGATCGTGTACGACCTCAAGGGAAAGGCGCTGGCCTTTGGGGGAGACGCCCGCCATATCGGCATGGATCATTCCAAGGCCATCGCCAAACTGCTGGACCACGCCAAGACCTCGAAGAAGGGCTGGCACGAACCACCCACCGAAGCCGGCGGTATGAAGGTCGCCATTTATTTCGAGAAAGTCGGTGAAGTCCTGATCACCACCAGCATCCATCTTCACTAAGGAGCCCAGCTAGAACGGCCGCCAGGCCGACCCCGATGCTCCTGGGATTCCCAGGCAAGACGCCCCGCCATATGGGGCGAAGGAGATTTTGTGTCCCGATACCGCACCCATGGCGCTGCACAGCCCGCTCCTGCCCTTCCTGGACAGGCGCGAGTGGCCACACCATGCCTGCGGTTCCCCCCTGTGGCTCTGATGGGGGCCGCTTTGCGCCTTGGCGCGGCGGTTCTGGCGATGCGCTCCCATCGCTCGAATCAGAGCCTGGGGGGAGGCACCTCTAGGGGTGCCACCGGCGCCGACGATGTTCTGTTCTGGAGGGTTCAGTTCGTCGTCGGCGCCGGATTTTATTTTCATCTCGGACTGGGCCCCAATGGTCTCGGTCTTCACGGGTCCAGGCCGCAAGGAGGACCAGTGAGAAAGCTGGGTACGATCCCCCGACAACATCGAGGCGGCCTCCCTCCAAGGCCTAACGCCGCCGCCCGGGATATGTTCCATGGACCGCTGCTGCTGGATTACCACGAAGCCCGGGGCGGGATCATTCCGCTCAGGTTGCGGGATGCCAGTATGCCCATCTCGACTGCCTTCTCCTTCGCCTATGGCGAATTCAGCGCTACGTCTCCAGCGTTGACGCCCGGGGCGGGGGGATGGCACCTGCACGGGTGCCACCGGCGCCGAAGAGGTTCTGTCCTGGGGTGGGTGCCTGGGGTGGGAGCAGAACATCATCGGCGCCGGACCATCTTCACCTCAAAAGGGCCCCGAAGGCATCGGCTTTCAGGAGTCTTGCCAACGGTAACCCCAAGTACGGCCTGGGGCTCCGCATCGTCAATTCGGCCGTGATCCCAAAGGAATTTACATGCTCAACCTGCTGTTCGCCCTGGCCCTCGCGGCCAGCCCCGAAGCCAAACCCGCGACCAATGTCGTATGCCCCGTTCAGGGCCTGAAGGTCACCGAAAAGTCGAAGACTGTCGTCGTTCGTGGACAGGAGTACCGCATCTGCTGCCCCGGGGACTGCGACACCAAGCTTGCGAAGGATCCGGACAAGTACCTGGCGAAGGACGGCACCCCCAAGAACGCCGGCAAGGCCACGGAGAAGCCGTCTGCTGGTCACGAAGGTCACGACATGGGCCACAAGCACTAATCGCTCGCACTCTGGAGGTAGGCCATGGCTCCCATGTATCCGATCGTCTCGCGCACACGCAGGCTGTGGATCCTTGGAGCCGTGGCCGTGCCATTCCTTGGCCTTCTCTATTGGTCCGGGCTGTTGATCCAGTCGACCCGCGCCGCCTCCCTCGGGTTTGAGCATTGCAGCACCTGGACCCTGGAGACCTCCCGGCACTTGGGGGTGCTGGAGGAACTCCACGAGAAGGCCACGGGCATGCTGCACGCAGTGCGGCCTGAAGTCGAATCCGCTGCCCTAGAGGCTTCCCTGGATCGCCTGACCGCCTCGCGACAGGAGCTCGGACGACGCACCCAGGACGAAGTAGACACCTACCTCACCTCGGTTGACCGTTCAATCTCTGGCTACCTTTCCCAAGTCGAACTGACGAGACGGCTCGCCCTGGAATTCGCACAACTCCCTGAAGGCCCCGGGAAGGCTACCCTCTGGAGAGAAGCCCTGACTGCCCATGCCCACCTGGACCATCAACACCAGACGGTCCTTGGCAGCATGCAGGCCTTGGCCCGGTATCACAAAGACATGCTGGAGAAGGCAATCCGGTCCAGCCAGCGGAACGCGGCACGCCTATCGATGTTCGCGGGTGTTTCCATGCTTATTGCTCTTGGCTTTGGCGTGGCTGGGGGCCTAGCCATCTATCAACGGTATCGCAGCAACCTCCTCGCCACCTTCTCGCAAACCCTTGTCGACACCATCCCGGATGCAGTCATCGCCTGGAGTCCTCAGGGAGAGGTCCACAAGCTCAATCCTGGGATGGCGGAGTTGTTGGGTATGCCGTCCTTGCGCCATGCCCTGGGGTTAAACATCCGCTTGATCCTTCCTGACGAGACCGTGCGTCGGATGGAGGGCACCACCACTGAAAGCCCCCTTCGCATCAATCTGGTCCACACGAGTGGCAGGCTGCGCGCAGCAGACGCCCGGATTGGCAGAATCGATCACCCCGGTGGCCCTACTTACCTCGCCGTGCTGCGCGATGTGTCAGACCAGGTCGAAAGGGAGCGCCGGATGGTGGAAGCGCGGTGGCAGATCGAAGTCGGCAGCCAGGCCAGCGCAATTGCCCGAGACCTTGAAAACACCATGCATCCTATGCTCTTTGCCCAGGAGCTTCTCAAACCCGCCGACGATTCCCGGCCAGCGCAGATGGATGCCTGGAATATCCTTCGCCGCGCCTCGGAGCAGGCCACTCTGCTCCTGCGGCAATTCAATCGCACGGCTGCGAGCGCGGAAGAATCCCCGGAGATCCGGGTATTCGATCTCCGGGTCTGCCTTTTGGAAGTGATTGAATCCTTCCATCTGGAGCGGGGAACGATGCATGGCGTGGAAGTGGACCTGGACCCAGGGCTCTACCCGATCCGGGGCCCCATCAGCCTGGTTCGCCGCAGCCTGGAGCTGTTGATCCAACGGGCCTTGGATGAGGCGAATGGGGAGGCTCCCATCCAAGTACTCAGCCAACTGGAAGGGGACATGGCGGTCATCCAGATCCTGGACTCAGGCCACGGTGTACCCGAGGTCGAACTCTCGAGGATGTTCGATCCCGTGTTTTGCCTCTCTGGAATCCCGTCCAGCGACGGTTTCGGGATCTTCAATGTCTCGACGACCCTCCGGGGCATGGGAGGGGAGGCAGCCGTGGCCCGAACTGACAACGGCTGGACGGAATTCACGCTCACATTCCCTCTGCAGGGTGCGCCATGACCAGGGGGCATCTCCATAGCCAGGGACCTGGGGTTGATGTTCCTGGTCACCGCGCGACTGAGGTCAATGCCACCCCTACGGATCCTGACTTGGTCCTGTCCGGCCTACTTCACCAGCAGAACTCCTGGTTGCGCTGGACCGTCTACATCTGCGCGGTGATCGGCATAAGCCTGGCCGTCCTGATGCTTTTTCGCCCCCCGCCCCCTTCAGGAAACCTTCAGGCCCGACCCTCATCCTGTGGCCCCTATTGCCGCTGATCACCTCCCTTCGGAATCCATGCCATGAGCCCTTCCCGCAGTCCCCACCCTGAGCGCTCGCCTCGCAAGAAACCCACAACGCGTTTCTTCAAGGACCTGGTCATGCCCCCGGTGGGGCATGCCAAGGGCGAGGTACCTGAAGAATTCCAACCCAAGTCCGATGCGAGGAGTGCCCGTTTCGCTGTGATTTGCTGCGTGTTAGCGCTACTTGTTTTTGGTGCCTGGATCGGTTTCATGCAGATCCGCAAAGTGATGCGGAAGCGAGCCATGCAGAACGCCGTCTGCTGCGGCTGCGGCCAACAGCATGGGAATGCCTCCTGTGCCAAAAACGGCGCATGTCCCACGCCCACCTCTAGTAACGCGGGATGCCGGCCAGGCCAGCTTCCCGCCCCTGGACCTCCAAGCCCCGCCGCCTCCAAACCAGGACCCACTGCGGAAACGTCTCAGCCCTAGCTCACGGCAAATGCCACCACCTTCTCAGACCAGATGAAAGGCCCAGATGATTCCCGCACTTTCCCTGCTCGTATTGGTTCAAACCACGCCACCCCTGAAGCCGGTTGAAATTCGGCCCGGACTATTGGTCCTGCCAGGAAGCCCGGATGCCACCACCCTTGCCTCGCTCAAATCCCTGGGAATCACCCACGTGATCAACCTGAGACATCCCTCCGAGGGAAATTTCAGTTCGGATGTGGATGCGGTCAGGAACAGCGGTGCAGCCTACCTCAGTTGCCCTCTGAACCGGGAGCCCACCTCCATCGAGTTGGATGCATTCCGAGCCCAGATGTCAGCCTTGCGTCCAGGGGCGAAGGTGCTCGTCCATTGCGCCACGGGGAACCGCGCCGCAGGGGCGCTCTTCGCCTACTGGGCTCTGAATCAAGGCATGCCCGATGGGGAAGCTCTGGCGCTGGCCCGGAAGGCAGGCCTCCGGAATCCCGCGACAGAAGCCGCTGTGAAGGCCTATGTCGCGGCTCGGCACTCGTCTGCAGGGCACACCCGCTTTAGCCGGGAGGATTCCGAATGAGCGGATCCAACACCATCGACACAGAGACCAGCGTTCCCACCCGGGAATGGGGCTACCCCGAGGCCATCGTCCTCATGACCGGACTCACCCTGGGGTTCATGGCGCTTCAGACGGCACGCCCCACCCAGCTTGGAATCATGGGTGCCCCCGCCGCGTTTGCCCTCACCTTCATCCCACTGATCGTCACCTTCCTCCTCGGTGCCTTCTACCCCGCACACCCGGTGGTGCGGTTCCTCTCTGGCATTCCCTTCACCATCACCTCCCTGTCGTTCCTGTCAGTGGGTGCCCTCGGCGGCACTTTGATCCTGCAGAACCCCAACCCCGAAGACGCATCCAAACTCGGCTCGGCCCTTCCCGTGCTCCAGCGTCTGGGACTCACGGACGTATTCCATTCCTACTGGTTCGCCGCGCTGGCCCTGGCGGTGCTGGTCTGCCTCATGGTGGCGGCTGGCCGTCGCGCCTGGATTCCCGGATTCAAGAACAGCGTCTTCCTCACCACCCATCTCGGCACGGCCCTGGTGCTGGCTGGCGGCATGCTCGGCAACTTGACGGGCCTCTCGGGCACATTGACCCTTCTGGAAGGACAGTCCAGCGGCACGATCGTACTCGAACGCGGCGGCACCCTTGAACTCCCGACTCCGGTCGCCCTCCGCTCTTTCCATATCGAGCCCTTCCCATTGGAAGCGAACCTAGCCTCCGTGGAGGGCGATGCCATTCACCCGCAGAAGGGCGGCAAGGCGCTTCCTGACCTTAGGCCTGGAGCCCGATTCGAGATCCAGGGCTGGCAAGTGACTTGTGAAGCGGCCTTCCCCTCCGCCCAAGCTTCCATGGGCGGGATCGAGGAGGATCTCAACGGCCCCTTCCTGGCCCTGGATCTCGAAGTCGGATCTCCACCTGCGTGCCGATCCCTTCGCCTGATGGATCACCTGGGCCCCTTGGCGCTCAAGGATGGGGGCGAGGCTGGTCTGGTCCAGGTCCCTCCAGGCGAGGTTCAGCCAGTCCTCCCGAGCCTCATCGCCTTCCTCCAGCAGCGGACGGTACCGGGCGTTCACTTCCTGACGGATGGGCGGGAGACGGTCACAGTCATCCGCGACAAGGATGGCGCCACTTCCACTCGAACCGGAGAGAGCGCCCTGAATTCCCTGGCCCTGACTGGCGCGAAGCTGAAGCCAACCCGCCTTTACAGGGTGCGCACCAGCGGGGGGTGGGAACCGCTCGCAGGATTGCGCCCACAGCCCGTCGGCGCCGCGAAGGTGATCGCCGAAAAGAACGGCCTCCGGCGGGAAGGTTGGATTGCGACCGGCCCTGGCACTTTCGAGTACCTGCCCCTGGAGGGGAACACCGTCCTGATGATGATGGAGCCTTCTCCGAAGACCTTTCGCAGTGAAGTCATAGCTGATGGCGTGAACCAGTCCATCCGGGTCAACGACCCCTTGATGCTTCACGGCTGGCAGCTCAGCCAATCGAGCTACCAGGCCTCGCCCGATGGCTCGACCTACAGCATTCTCGGCGCCAAGAAGGATCCTTCCATTCCCGTGGTCTGGACCGGCCTGGCGCTGCTGCTTGTGGGAACCCTGGGTGCGCTGTGGCTGCTGCCCAGCCTGTTGAAGGAAGGAGGTGCCCAATGACGGACGTCTTGATACTCGGAAGCGCTGCCGTTCTGCTGGGCTCCGGCGCGGTCCTCGATGCGCTAGGGACGGTGCGCAGCCAGGCGCGCCTCAATCGCCAAGGGGTCGCGCTGTGCCTGGCCGGCTGGGCTCTGCTGATCGGGGTGGTCATCTGGCTCTGGATCACCCTGGGGCGGCCCCCCATCCGGACCCTGGGCGAGACCCGCCTGCTCTATGCCGCCTGGCTGCCGGCCATCGCCTTCTTCGCCCGCTGGCGCTGGAAGACAGATCTATTGGTGGCCCCGATGGCCGCCATGGCGGTGTTGTTCCTGGTGTTGAACCTCATGCTTCCGGAAGCCCGGATGAAGACCCTGATGCCCGCCCTGCAGAGCGCGTGGTTCGTCCCCCATGTGGTGATCTACATGGCTGCCTACGCGACCTTGGCCCTCAGCAGCCTCGCATCGGCAGTACTGCTGGTGCGCAGGTGGATGGGCAAGCGAGATTCACCCACGACGCTGGCGCTTCCGAATCGGCTGCTCTGGCTGGGTTTCCCCCTTCTCACTGCGGGCCTCGTGATCGGCGCCCTATGGGCCAAGGGCGCCTGGGGCAACTACTGGACTTGGGATCCCAAGGAGACCTGGTCCTTCCTCACTTGGGCCTTCTACCTGATCCCCCTGCACCAAAGGGTGCAGTCGGGAGAGTCCCGCTCCCTGTGGCTGCCTCTGCTGGGCTTCCCCATCGTCCTGATCTGCTGGTTTGGCGTGAACTACCTGCCGACAGCAGCCCAGAGCGTCCATACCTACACGAGCTGAGGGGGCGGTCATGACCGATCCAGAGACCATTTCTATGGAACCGACGCCCAAGCCTACCCGCCGGTGGATCCGCTTCGGATGGCTCCTGGCGACTCCCGTCGCCGCAGCCCTGATTCTGGTGGCAGCCCTCCCGGCGAGACCGTCCAGAGTTCTCCCCCTCGCCGCCAAAGGTGGCTGCGATCACACCCCGGGGCCCGACGGCGCCCCTGCTTGTCCCCATGGCGTGGATGCCAACGGTGGCTGCAACATGAACGCCGGTGGCGCCTACGCCATGGGCTTGCCGCAAGCCTCGCCCGGAAGGACCTTGACCTGGACTCTTCCCGTTGGCTGGGTGGAGGAATATGGCGGAGGGGGCCTTCGGTTCGCCACTCTGAGACCCCCAGGGCCAGGAAAGGCGGACATCTCGGTGATCGCCTTGCCGGGAACAGCCGGGGGCGAGCTGGCCAATGTGAACCGTTGGCGGGAACAAATGGGTCTTCCGCCCATCAATGAGGCGGAGCTCATCCCGCAGCGCACCCAGGTGAAGGCCCCTGCCGGATTGATGTCGGTTTTTGATATGGATCATTCCGGACGAGCTGACGGGCGCCTCACGGTGGGAATGGTCCAGGCGGATACCCATACCTGGTTCATCAAGATGACCGGTGATCGAGTAGCCGTCCTGCGGGCCAGGCCGTCCTTCCTAAGCCTCCTGAGAAGCGTCAGGGCCAGCGATGGCGTCTCGCTAAAAGTCCCCACATGAGGGCACGACCCGTCGTCTTCCCTTTCCAGAGACCAATCCGCCGTCATCCACCACCCTGCCGTCTGGTGCGCCTGGGCTCGGCCGAGTAGGCCCCACCAATCGTCACCGTTGAGGCACCCCGATTTCGCACGGCCCATGCCACCTGGTCTTCCGTTCAGTTCTTCCGCCCACCGTTCTTCCATCCTCAAGGAGCCTTCCGAATGTCCCAGCACAAGTCCAAGAAAGAGCAGTTCGTCCAGCCCCCAAAAAAGAAAAACCTTCCGGTCCTGCTCGGAGCCGCCCTGGGGCTCATCGCGCTCCTCTTCATCGGGTGGAACGCCCTGTTTGGAGGTGCCAACGGACGGTACACCCTAGTGAAAGCAGCCCAGGGCCAGATCCTCCTCCCCACGGCAGATGTCGCTGATGGCCAGGCGCATTTCTTCACCTACCAGAACGGCAGCACCAACGTGAACTTCATGGTCGTCAAGAGCCCCGATGGCCAGATTCGCGCCGCCATCGATTCCTGCAAGGTCTGCTTCCGCGGTCGCATGGGGTACCGTCAGGTGGGGGATTTCATGGTCTGCAACAAGTGCAACCAGCGGTTCCACACCAACCTGATCAACGACGTCAAGGGTGGCTGCAATCCTGTCCCCCTGGGGCGCACCGTGGCTGGAGACAAGCTGGTCATTCCAGAGTCGGAATTGATCCTGGCCGCCGCCTATTTCCAGACGAATTCCTAGCTGGAACCTGACATGAACCTCCGCACCATCGCCCTGAACAACCTTCGTCGGCGGAAGTCCCGCCTGGCTTTCCTGGTGGCCGGACTGCTCATCGGAGTCGCCACGGTCGTCACCCTCCTTTCGCTCACGCGATCCCTCACCATGGAGGCCGAGCACAAGCTTGAGAGTTTCGGGGCGAACATCCTCATCACGCCCAAGAGCGACGAACTCTCCCTTTCCTATGGCGGCATCACCCTGGGAGGGTTGTCGCTCGACACCCGGGAGCTTCGGGAGCAGGATCTCGCCCGAATCGAGACCATCCCCAACAACCGCAACATTGCGGCGGTAGCACCAAAGGTCCTGGGTGCGGTGAAGGTGGGAGAAGCCCGCGTCATGGTAATGGGCGTGGACCCGCGGGCCGAATTCCGCGTCAAGGGCTGGTGGAATGTCGATGGCCGCCGGATGACCGCCGAGGATGAGCTGGTGGCCGGAAGCCGGGCCGCCGGCCGCCTCGGCCTTCGCTCCGGATCGACCGTCCTACTGGATGGTCACCCCTTCACCGTGACGGGCCTGCTGCGAGAAACGGGATCCCAGGACGATGACCTCCTGATCGCCACCCTGTCCGCAGCCCAGCGCCTGTTGCACAAGGAGGGAACGGTCTCCCTCGTCGAAGTCGCAGCCCTCTGCGGGGATTGTCCGGTCTCGGACATGGTCGATCAGATTTCCGCGGCCCTTCCCAGCGGCAAGGTGAGCGCCATCCAGCAGGTGGTGAAGACCCGCCTGCACGCCCTCGAACAGTTCAAGGCCTTCTCGTTCGGCGTCGCGGTCGTGGTGCTCCTCATCGGCGCACTGGTCGTCTTCGTCACCATGATGGCCTCGGTCAACGAGCGCACCCGCGAGATCGGGATCTTCCGCGCCCTGGGCTTCCGGCGCAGTCACGTGATCAGCCTGATCCTCATGGAGGCGGTCAGCGTCAGCCTCCTGGCTGGCATCCTCGGCTTTCTTGCTGGCATGGGCGTGACTCGTCTGCTCCTCCCTTGGCTGGCCCAGGGGCATCCCCACCTCGTGTGGAGTCCGGCCTTGGCCGGTGGTTCCCTGCTGATGGCCGTCCTCGTGGGCACCGCAGCTTCCTTCTATCCCGCCCTGCATGCCAGCCGGATGGACCCGACCGAGGCCCTCCGGGCCATTTGACCCCGAAGCGACCCGACTCCCATTTACGCGCGGGGCCGCACGCCCCGGAAGGATTGATTCATGGCATTCATCGACATCAAGAAGCTTCGGAAGGCCTACAAGGGTGCGGGTGGCCATCAGGTCGATGCGCTGAGAGGGCTCGATCTGGAGGTGGACGAGGGGACCTTTCTGGGCGTCATGGGGCAGTCGGGCTCCGGCAAGAGTACGCTGCTCTCCCTTCTCGGCGGACTCTGCCACCCCACGGCAGGAACGGTCCTGGTCGATGGCATCGACCTGTATGCCCTGGACTCGGAGCGACTCGCTGATTTCAGGCGGGAGTATCTCGGTTTCGTTTTCCAGAGCTTCAACCTCGTTCCTTACCTGACCGCACTGGAGAACGTCATGCTGCCCCTGGCGGTGCAGTCCATGCCGAGCACAGACAAGCGACAGCAGGCCATGAAAGTGCTGGACCGCGTCGGTCTCAGCGACCGCGGCGGCCATCTCCCCAACCAACTCTCTGGCGGCGAACAGGAGCGGGTGGCCATCGCCCGGGCCCTGGTCAACCAACCGCCCCTGCTGCTCGCGGATGAACCCACGGGCAGTCTGGACACCGCGACCTCCGCGGAGATCATGGCCTTGCTCCGGGAGCTCAACGAGGACGGACAAACCATCGTCATGGTGACCCATAACGTGGAAAACCAAGCTTATTTCGATCGCATCCTGGTCCTGCGCGATGGTCAGTCCGCCTCAACAGATATCAATGCCGTTCCGCTGGTCACGAATTTCGCATGATCGTTACCTTGATTGATTGGGGCTCGTTTCCCGTCTACTCCATGCGATTGACAGAGAAATGACCCGATGGAACAAAACCAGCTCTGGGGCATCCCTTATGTAAGCCGCCAAGATGGTCGGCCCAAAAAAGGAGATACCATGAAACTCGCCCACACTCTGCTCGCCATTCTGGCCCTCACCTCTTTCACCTTCGCCTTCGCTGAAGACAATGGAGTGAGTGCCAAGCACCATGGAGCCTCTGCTGTTGAATCCAAGGAGGCAACTGAATCCAAGGAGATGAAGGGCTGTGAACAATGCAAGAGCTGCACAACGAGCCCCAAAAGGACTCCCCCCCCCAAAGTGCGCGAAACGGGCCCTGTCATGCCGGATTACATGTCTTAACCTCTGCGGGACGGTTCGCCGTCCCGCCCATTTTTCTCCGACCGCTGCATTCACATACAGGCGGGACCAGCTTACGGACAGTCCCTCGAACTTGGGACAGGGAAAAGGCTTTGACGTGGACCTGTGACACCCTGGTGGAAGGGCATCTTGACGCGGTGCATGCCTATGCCCGCGTGAAGCTCAGTCAAGAGGATCTCGCCAAGGGAATCGTCCAGCGCACCTTCCTGAAGACCTTCGAGAAACTCGGCCAATTGCGGGACGTCCTTGCGGCCCGGGCTTGCCTGTTGCCCATTTTCCGCAACGATATCGCCATGGAGTTCAGGTCCAGCGCTCGGCTCGAAGGATGGTCACTCCGCCTCAACAGATATCAATGCCGTTCCGCTGATCACGAATTTCGTATGATCGTCACCATGATTGATCGGGGCCCGATTCCCCTAACTCCCCCATGCAAGTGACAGAGAAATGACCCGATGGAACAGAACCATCCCTGGGGCATCCCTTATGTAAGCCGCCAAGATGGTCGGCCCAATGAAGGAGATACTATGAAACTCACCCGCAACCTGCTCGCCATCCTGGCCCTTTCCTCCTTCGCCTTCGCGATTGCCGAAGACACCGGCAAGAAGGTTGTGCATCCCGAGACTCCCGCCGCCGAATCCAAGGAGACGAAGAGTTGTAATCAGTGCAATGGCTGCTCGAAGGAAGGGGGGAAAACCATGTCTTCTCCCAAGGTGCGCGAAACCGGTCCAGTCCCGCCCGACTACCTCTGGCGCAATGCGGGATAGGTTGGGACTACCTGGCACACTGGATCAGTCATGAAGGGGAGCGATTAACTCAGGCAGTCCTTCAGAACTACCTGGAAGTCCGGAACATGGATATCACCCTGGATGACCCCCTGCAGGAATCTGTGAAGCAGTGCATGGAGCGGAAATGCCGATGGTCTGCGAAGACCGTTGGCATTTCCGCCCACCCGCCGAAGGACCTGATGGGCCAGCCCCTCAAGGACGGTACTGCCTGCACCATGCCCTCCTGCCGGGCCGCCTGTTTCTACCGCTAGGACGTGCGCGCCGTCTACGCCCTCGACCGCACTCTCAAGGGCCTGTACGACGATTCTAAGAAGCGCCCCCTGATTCTCGCCTCCGACCACCGTGGCACCGCCTGGAACGAGGATGGTCGGGGGTACCTCTTCGTCGAATCCCCAAAATTTCCATAAATTTGATGTAAGTTGGCATCATTTCGATTGAATGCTTTCTGTTTTCGCACCAAACAAAGACACCTAAGCGCTTCCATAATTTAGTTTATGTAATGGCTCGGATAATGCTCTATTGCCCCCATACATGGGGTGGACCTAGTGCTTTCAATCCTTATTGAACCTGATCGAGGCCCACCCACTGGAGGCCTTCCGGTCGGTTCATTTCGAAACCCCTGCACGCCGTTCCGCGTCGTAATCCAGTTCGAGTTTCGTCCGCTCATCCAAACCATCCAAACGTTGACGTCAACCCATCACCTAAAGAGGGATGAATCATGAAAATCCAACTCAACAAGAATCTGGCTGTTCGTGCTGGCCTCGTGCTGGCCATGGCCTTGGCCCTCGGTGCATCTGGCATGGCGCAGTCTACGGATCACGCCAAGATGGATCATTCCAAAATGGATCACTCCAAGATGAAGAGTGATCACATGAAGGAAATGATGGCCGAAATGAAGGCCCAGGACGCCGAACTCACGGCCCAGGTCGCGAGGATGAACAGCGCGACGAAGGAAGCCAAGATGGACCTGATGGCCGAGATCGTCACCAAGATGGTGGCACAGCGGACTGCCATGAATGCCCGGATGGAGCAGATGCATGGCGAGATGATGAAGCACATGCAGATGGGCATGGGCTCCAAGCCGCACCATTCGAAGATGAAGGGCATGGATAAGAAAGCGGAAGAGATGCCTAAGAAATAAAAATAACAATGAATCCGCACTGGGCCCCAAGGCAGAGGTTGGTCGGGGTCCAGTGCTTTAGGGCCATGAAGAGGTAGCCACGATGGATCAATCCACCGGACACATGAACGGATGGCTGGGCGGCGGGATGTGGCTTTGGACGGTCATTGGCTTGCTTCTCATCGTTCTGTTGATCGTCGCGATCAATCGGTTTTCCCGAAAGTGATTCTCGATGATTGAGTTATTTTTTTCATAAAGCAACCATGCAAAAGGAACAAGACCATGAGCGAGACGAAAACCGTGACCAAGGACCCTATCTGCGGAATGACGGTGAACCCGGCTGTTGCCCTCCACGCCGAACGCGATGGGCAGACCTCCTACTTCTGCAGCGATGGCTGTAAGCAGAAGTTCGTCGCCACACCCGCCGGTGCAAAACCCGCCGGAAAGTCCGGATCCTGCTGCGGCTAACCTCCGTGGGATGACGTAGGAGACCAACCCCGTCATATCCACGCAAAAAGAAATCGGACCCATATGAGTGACACAGGTCTTACCACGCCAGCGACTGGGGATTCCCCGGCGGCAGGCGTACCTGCCGGGGGACTCCCGGTCTACACTTGCCCCATGCATCCCGAAGTGCGCCAGGACCATCCCGGTGCCTGTCCAAAGTGCGGCATGACACTGGAACTGGAGACACCCAGCGCCAACGCTACTCCAGCGGTGGTGGCTGAGACTAGCCCGGCGGCGGGCGCACCGGCACCGGGACTCCCGGTCTACACCTGCCCCATGCACCCCGAGGTAAGACAGGACCATCCAGGGAATTGTCCCAAGTGTGGGATGACGCTGGAACTGGAGACACCCACCGCCCTTACGGACGAAGCGGAAAACGTCGAACTTCGCGACATGACCCAGCGCTTCTGGATCGGTACCGTGCTGACCGTGCCGGTATTCGCCCTGGCGATGGTTCATGCCATCCCGGCCTTGGCCAGTTTGTCTTGGGCGAGTGGCCTCGCCTCGCGCTGGCTGCAATTCGCCCTCACCACGCCCGTGGTCCTTTGGGCAGGCTGGCCGTTCTTCACCCGTGGCTGGAATTCGGTCGTGACGCGCCATTTGAACATGTTCACGCTAATCGCCATTGGAGTGGGCGCAGCCTATATCTTCAGCGCCGTGGCCATGCTGGCGCCCCACCTGTTCCCCCTCAACATGCAGCACGAGGGCATGGTCGCCATCTACTTTGAGGCCGCGGCGGTAATCGTGGTCCTGGTGCTGCTCGGCCAGGTGCTCGAACTCCGCGCCCGCAGCCGCACGGGCAGCGCCATCAAGGCCCTCCTCAACCTTGCCCCGCCCACCGCGCGGCAGGTCACCCCAGGCGGTGACAACGTGGTCCCGCTCGACCAGGTGAAGGTCGGGGACTGGTTGCGGGTGGTCCCCGGCGACAAGGTACCCGTCGACGGCGCAGTCGTCGAAGGCCATTCCAGCGTGGAAGAGTCCATGCTCACCGGTGAACCGCTTCCGGTGGAAAAGGCCGTCGGCGACAAGGTGACCGGCGGTACCGTCAATGGCCCTGGCAGTTTCGTCATGCGCGCCGAGCGGATTGGCACCGACACGCTGCTGGGACAGATCGTGAAGATGGTGGCTGAGGCCCAGCGCAGCCGCGCGCCCATCCAAGGTCTTGCCGACAAGTTCGCGGGCATCTTCGTGCCGGTGGTTCTAGCGGTTTCGGTGCTCACTTTCTTTATCTGGTTTTGGCTGGGGCCGGAGCCGAAGCTTGCCCACGCCATCGTCAACGCCGTAGCTGTCCTCATCATCGCCTGCCCCTGCGCCCTTGGCCTGGCCACCCCCATGTCCATCATGGTGGGTGTCGGACGGGGCGCCCAGGAAGGCGTGCTCGTGAAGAACGCCGAAGCGCTCGAACGGCTGGAGAAGGTCACCACCCTCGTGGTGGACAAGACGGGCACCCTCACGGAGGGGAAACCGAAGCTCATGGAGGTCCTGCCCAGCGAAGGGCTCGACCCAAAGGAATTCCTGCATCTCGTCGCCTCCCTAGAGCAGAACAGCGAACATCCACTCGCAGCCGCCATCGTGCAGGGTGCGAAGGATCAGAACATCGGCCTCGAAGAGGTCAAGGACTTCCGCTCTGTGACGGGAGGTGGCGTCATCGGCACCGTAGCCGGTCGAACCGTGATGATCGGCAAGCCAGACTTCCTGAGGAACGAAAAGATCTCTGGGTTGGAACCGTTGGAGGCCTCGGCTGCGAAGCTCCAGGAAGAAGGCAAGACCGCCATGTTTGTGGCCATTGAGGGCAAACCCGCCGGTGTCCTTGCGGTGGCAGACCCGATCAAGGCCACCACCGCCGAGGCCATCAAGGATCTCCACACCCTCGGAATCAAGGTGGTCATGCTCACGGGCGACAACCGCCGAACGGCGGCTGCGGTGGCCAAGCAACTGGGGCTTCACGCAGTGGAGGCGGAGGTTGAACCCGCCGGAAAAGTCGCTTACGTAAAGAAGCTGCGAGCCGAAGGGAACCATGTGGCCATGGCCGGTGACGGCATCAACGACGCGCCCGCCCTCAGCGAAGCCGAGGTCGGCATTGCCATGGGCACCGGTACCGACGTAGCCATGCAAAGCGCGGGCATCACCCTCGTGAAAGGGGATCTCCGCGGCATCGCCAAAGCCATCCGCCTCAGCCGTGCCACCATGGGGAACATCCGCCAAAATCTGTTCTTCGCATTCATCTATAACGGTCTGGGCATTCCTGTGGCAGCGGGTGTGCTCTACCCCTTCTTTGGGTTGTTACTCAGCCCGATCATAGCTGGGGCCGCCATGAGCCTCAGTTCCGTGTCGGTCATCGGAAATGCACTGAGGTTACGAAGGGCTATCCTGTGATTACCGGTATAGGGGCAATGCAGCCTATTTCGAAGTTCAGACTTCCGATCGTCAAAGCGTTCTGGCGATGCGCTTCAGTGCTTCGTGGCTGGTTCCAAATGTGCACAGGCCGTCACAGTTAGCCTCTACATCCGTGAATGTGAGAAGAGATGGCTTGTTGGCCAATTCCCGGAATGTAGGGCGCACCATCTGAGCCCTGACTTCTCCCTCCCGGTCATCTGGAGCGACGAGGTACAGATGAGGCCCAGAGTTCAAAAGAGACAGGCTCAGATCTTGAAGTCGCAGAATGCCCGAGTAGATCGAGGTGCTCTTTTCAACCTCGAAGGCACAGACAACTTGGTCGCCCTGTAGCCAAAGAACATCGATGAGTTCAACTGTGTTGAGGACCTCGGGAGTCAAATTCATGGGTGGTAGCCCATTCAACGTTTGCTCTCCGAGTTTGCCTCCTCCGTGGCAGTCCGGTGCCTGGCGGTCATTTCGGGCGACCCAGACCTGATAGCCGAGTGCCCTCCCAACCTTCAGTAGGTGGGCCTGCATCCGGGCATGAAGCGTGGATTCCTGAACATCAGCCACTACTTCCTGGTGGCGTCTTTCCAGTGTCTTTTGGAGTTTCTTCTCCTCGAATGCCAGTGCGGTGTCCGCGTTGCCGTCCATGGCGATCTTTCCAATGCCGATATCAAATAGGAATCCGGAAACTGCACCGAGGTCTCTTGAAAAGTTGCCCTGGAATTGGCTATTGAGTGACAGAATTCCCTCGCGCATCGCCAAATAGTCTCGCCAAGACCCCAGCTTCAGCCTGCCACCCGTGAGCGCGTTGAAACCAACCAAGATGGCCGTATTAAAGGCCGGAACGATGGTCGGGTGGAGGAAATAGAGCAGATTTGCTGCGGCGGGCCCCATGCCCTTGATGCCCAGTGCATCCAGTCGATGGATGGCGTTGAGGATTTGATCTTCACGGGTACCCTTCAATGCGTCATCGAGAAACCGGGCGAAGCCTAGTTGATTTTCCCGATGCTCGTAGATGTCCGGAATGCGCAACTTGGGCTTCCAATAAAACGCGTGAGCGGCTCCCTGAAACACTTGTTTCTGCTCAGTGATGGCAGACATCACCACTTCAAGGCTCGAACCCTTGTAGTCGCGAGGGAAGGACCCCTTGAATATTTCTTCTGTCACTACCTGGATGCCCCGGCGGATTGTCCGGAAGGCCTTCAAACGATCCTCGCCCAGGAACCAAGTGTGATAGACCGACTCAGGATCTGCACAATAGCGCTTCACCAACGTCACATGCCTCTGCGAAGAAGTTTGTTCGTCAGAACTCATCGTCATCCTTGATAGTTAGGTCGAAATGCCGAGGTAGGTGGAAACCGCGTAACTCCAGCATAGAACCCTGAAGCTCAAGTTGTGCTCCTCCTGAGTAGCCTTAAATCTGGTTCTTGGTGTCATGCATTCAACCCAACCGGAGTTTTGCCCATCGCTTCTGAATTAAATAGGCGTCCAGGTAGTCCTTCTCTCCTTTCGTGAGCAGAGCTTCATATTCAGGATTGGCGGTCGTCTCACCGTAGTGGAGCTTGGCCATTGTACGGCGGTATCTGATCTCATCTTCCCTGGTCATCGTAGAACCCGGAGCCGCTGCCATCAGGGGTTGATTCAGGTCGTGGGTAAGCTGGATAGGGCTGTGCAGCCGAGCCTCGGTTTCAGCTCGAAGCAACTCTTCCCTTAGCTTCCTTTTTGTCATGAATGGGAATGGGATTTTCATTTCGATCCTCCATCAACTGATTTGTAGATTATTCGTCAATGCGTTCACTTGGCACTCCCATTGGGGAGTCTTTTGTCGGGGATGGCACCACTTGTGGTTAGCGCCACCCCCGGTGTTTGCAATCGATGCAGCCCCTAATTGCAGCTTGGGATCCAACGGTTTCCGACCCACTCTTGAACCTTCTTCGGAACAGGACGCCCAGCCATGGCCAGCACGCCTGCTGCCTTGGCTACGCGCTCCCAATAGGACCCTAAACATAGAGGTAAGGTGAAGTCCTGAATGCGCAGTCCCTGCTCAGAGCAATGCCGAAGTCCCAACCAGAAGCGGATCCCAGGGAGGTCATCAGGGTACTGAAGAATGGTGGGGTACAAGTCCAGCGGCAACGGTGCACGGACCCCCAAGCCTTCATACAGGCAGGCTTCGTCATACTTCCCACCCAGCAAACCAAGCGCTGCCAGATGCTCTGGCGAGATCCGAACCACGTCTGGCTTTTCCTTGGTTGGGGGGAGAAACGTGTTCTGGATTTCCAAATGTTCCAGGTTTGAGCCAAGCAACAAGGTCATCGCATAGGGCTCCACCGGGATCTGCTCCAGGCTGGTTGGGCAGGCGCCGAAACTGGTGGTGGAGGCCAGACTGAGGTCCGCCTCGGCCTGCGCCTCGAAGAGGGAAGCTTCCAAGGAAGTGGGGTAGATTTTAAGGTTCCCGCCACGGTAGAGGGGCACCTGGATAAACTCCAGATCGGTACCCACGGCCAGATCCCGAATCAGGTAGCCCAGCGCGAGAACATTTCGCACATGGTTCCGTGGACGCGCCATGGCGACCAATCCTTGGGGCGGCTGACACTGCTTTTCCAACCAAGCGTTGTAGGGGCAGGCACTCCTCCCTTGCTTGCCTTTGCGGAGCTTCTGCCAGGTTCGGCTGTTCAGATCACGGGCCCGAGCCTGCATTGCATCGACATCCAGAGCCGTATACCGATACCCCAGCCGGGCCAATGCCTGATCGACGAGGCGGGCCAGGAGAGTCATGCTGCCATCGGGAGCGGGAAAGTTCTCGCCGTACTTCGCGAGGCCCATGCCTTGGAGATGGAAGTGAACCATCGTTTCAACATCATCGATGGATACTTTCGGTGGAAGTTCGACTGCGAATGCGGCCTCCATCTCGAAGTGGAAAATCCGGTCCGCCACCCGGTAGGACTGGGCCCTCCGTTCAAGCAATTCAGGGTTTTCGACTCTTCCGACCTTCCCAAGGACGGTGGCTAATTCTCCTTCTGTGCGTCCGACATAGATGACGCCTGGGAGAGACAGGTTGTGGTTTTGAGTGTTCTGGTCCATGTGGACTCCTTTGGTTGTTGCAGAATTGAACTGTTTCTAGGTGTGCTCGTGCTCTGGACTTTCCTTCGTTTCCTGAGTGCCCAGGCCAAACTGGGACTGGGCTTGGCATCCGCTCTAGAGGTCACTTGGTGGTGCTCTTCCCCCGCTGCATGTCAGAACCTGGAGGTCTCTCTCCCGCTTTTGGGCACTTTGAGGAGGTTCAACCTCCTTGTTTTTTTCCGTGCATGTCGTCACCTATCGGCCCCCCCCGCGAGGATCGGGGGGCCGATAGGTGGCGTGATATGGCCATCAAACCCACAGCCTCTTTAGCGCACCGTTGGGTCGGATCCACATCCGGGCCCCTCGCAGCCGATGACATGACGGGGGCGCTTTCCCCCGGCGTGACATCGGCGAGGGACTCCGGCGCAGTAATCAACAGGAGTAGTTTGAGGCGAATGCGAAGGTACCTGTGTCCAACCCTGAGTGTGGGAAATCAGAGCGACAGACGCTGTCTCATTGCTCTTGGATCAGCAAACATGCGTCGTTAACGGCTCCCATGAAATTCTCTGGTGCAGCACTAGAACCCTCAATTCACGCCTATGGGGCGACAAAGTAGAGGGACCCTTTCTCATATGCACCAAATGCGTAGACATCCCACCAAGGCTTCGGAATTCGGCAGAGCAGCGCATCCAATCGAACAGTGATTCGATCACCATATACGCCTCGTAAGGTCTCCCGAAGACCGGGGTCCCATCCATCCGGGGAAGCAACTAGAAGCAGGCAAGTGTGGCCTCTAGTGGTCACAAAGGGGCCTGGATCTGTGGCAACGGAGATCAGCCATGGTTGATAGTTATTCGGCAGCATAGGCCCTGATACCGTGATTGCTTTGCAGTCACAGAGGGTTCTATCTGTGAACGGCTGCCCCGATTTCCCAGCCTCAGTGAATTTCGCCCAATCCTGGAGAATACTTCCCCAGGGCTGCAATAGCACAGGGAGAGATGGGATCGAATCTGGTGTGGCGATCACGCGCCTAGGTAGGTCGCCAAGGTCAATGGGTAAATGGGTATCGTTGGCAATTCGAACCCGGTCCTTGATGGCTGCGACCACCTCGGGCGGATCCCCAAACATGGACCTTCGAACATCTGTCGCTGACAATACCTGGACAGCCTCGGGGATTTCTTCAGAAGCAGTCTCTCGAACGACCTCCATGTCGATTGCCGGAGACAGTTCTACGTCGATGGAAGCCGAATCAGCGCCCTTGCGGGAATCGTCGCTGTCCTCTGTGACGCGAGTCTTGAGCACTTGGAGGACCTGGGCGGGTACCTTTAAGGCAAGAAAGCCTGAGCCTTTTTTGTTCTTTGGTGACTGCGCTGAACTGGGCATATGCAAGCTCCATGGATGCCAGGAGGTCAACCTCGATCAGAGGTTTCGCGGGTTTCCTGGCGGGTTTGATTACTTGGGCCGACGGGGGAGCCAAGTCCACATCGTGGATTGGCGTCGCTGTCGGCCCGACGGTTTTGGTTCGCGGGCGAATCGATCGGATAGATGAAATATCGCCATTGGTGATGTCCCTCGAAATGTGCGGTTCAAGGGCTCCCCACTGAAATTCCGTACCCAATTCGGACGCCTTCTTCCGCTCCCCATCGACCACATAGACCATCCCGACCCGGGAACCCTTTCGACAGAGTTCGACCTGGATCCCCTCCTTCTCCCACCTACTTGTGAGGTCCTGGAAGGATCTGATTTCCCCGGCAGCGGGCCACACGGACCGGATACGGTTCCGAAACACCTCCTTCTTTGGGATAACGCCCCGTGCTGTCAGTTCCCATTCCGCTCTGCTCGGGCGTTTGCGTTTCCTCGGTGCCGTGGATGAGAACGGAAGGCGATCTTCGGGAATGCTGCTGTTCAGGCTGCGCAGATTAAACAGCTTCTCCATGCGGCGACAGACCTGTTGGGTGATGGCGCCATCCCTCATGTGGTCCCGCAGGAGGGATCCATTGGAGCCAATGCGACACCACATGATGTGGACGTGCTCGTGTGGCTTGTCGTGATGTTGGATGGCAAGAAAATCGTGCAGCTTCGGGTCCACGCCATGGGCTCGAAGGATCGCCTCGATTACCTTCAGCCAGTTATCTCCAAGTTGTTCTCCTGGTGGTATCGAGATCACGAGATGACGAAATGGCCTTAGGACTCGTGTGCGAATTTCTGTATTCTTTGCCAGCATCGTAGCGATCCTGACAATCCCAATTGGGGTGTCCGGCCTAGGCGGAAGATTCGCCATGACTCTGGGGCTACAGGTCACAATGGTGGCGAGGGCTACATTGAGGGCGCGGACATACCCCAGCCGAGCGTGGTCTCGTTCAATACGATGATTGCTGGGGCCGCCGTTATTGAGTTCCTACGGGTGGCAACTCGGTTCGCTGGGGCCGACGATCCGCCGATGCGTCTCAGCTTCGATTTTGAAACAGGAACCGTTCGTAGGAACCGCCTTGCGGAATCTGGTGCCTGCACGATCTGCTCCTAATAATTGTAGATACGCCACAAACTCAATGCGATAACAAGGTTGTAAATGTAGAATATCCGCATCGCTTCATGACACTGGTGACGAGAAATCGCGATTTCGCCTTGCATTGTTCAAAAGGGTCAACATGCAGCTACCTCTCGCATATCTCGACGGTTCAGTGGTGGAGGAGGTTTCACTCGACCTCTGGCGAAAACTATTCCAAGTCGTCGGCTGGCCTGAATCCCTCAAAACCCAAAAAAAGTCATTCAACCACGAAGAGGTGCTATCGGCTCTTCAGGGTGATGACCTTTCGGACGAGCTACTCCAGGCCATGGAAGCTCTAAACGAGCTAGGGACTGAGTCCGGTAGAGAGGCCATCGAAATTGCGATGAAGGACCGCAGAGTGCCTCCAGAGGCGCTGCAATTGGATGTTGGTGAACGGGAGCTTCCGCTCATTTTGTTTTTGGCTCAAAAGCGAAACGCTGCTCTCGCTGAGGTCTTCATACGAGCACAGGCCCAAATCCAAGATGGTACTGACCGTCGGCGGTACCACGAATTCATGGGCAAGGAAGCCAAGCCAGTCAGCCATTTGGAAGGAAGTCGTGACACCTTACTCGATGAGACCAAGCGATATTGCATTGAACAGGGTCTTGGTGACCACGTGCAGGTCACATCCTTTGAGGATGATGGGGCTTACATCTTCCACGTTCTTCGTAGCCACCACATGAAGAAGCCCTTGGCTGTCGTGCCAGGGCACGGGGCCAGAGCGACGATTGCATACCGACCGGTGCACGCAGATACCCTCAGGTATGACGCGTCTGTAGGACGTCTCAGAATTTCCGTGCGCGCCTCTTCCATGGTGGAGTACTACCGCAAGGCTCTTGGCAGGGCCCTCTTTGGCGATCCGATGTTTTTCACCGGGGAGGCGGTTTGTAGCCTCAAGGTTTTTCAGCAGCTAGGAAAGGAGGCTCTCGAAGCTCACGCAGTTGCTGGTGTTGGACGCGTCCGGATGACTGAGTGCCTATGGGAACGAGGTGATGGGGATTTCCTCCACATCCGCTCAGCCGACTGTTTCCGAAACATCGATGAGCTCAAGCTCCCCCTAGAAGAAGGGAATATCCTGCAGGCGAAGTTGAAACTTCAAGTTGTTGGCCGAAGCACGCGCCCTGTCACCGTCAATATTCGGGTTCCAAGTCGGATCGAAGTAAGCAACAAACACCACGAGCAACTCGTCGATGAATTTCTCACTGCTATCAATGTCCGAAACACGAAGGAACGTACAGCGGAGGATGACTTATGGAGCCTTTACCCATGGCGCCATCGCATTGAGAGTTGGCGCGAGATTTTTGGTGCCGAGACAGACACGCTTATTCGCCGCGGAGTGCTCGTGCCGATCCGGCTCAGCTCTGTACAGGCTCCAGAGCATGGCGGAGCGGGCAAAGTGCTACTAGCCCACCCGATTGAAAAGGGCGAGTTCTACGGCGTTAGTCAGGCCCCAGAAATCCCCTCTCGGTCACTCAGTGCCACGGATCTGGATGGATTTGAACTGAAGCCGGTGGAGCTTCGTTTGTATCTTCGGACCCACCTTGGATTGAAGGGCGGCACGATCGACTGGGGCGACAGTGGGCTTCTTGATCTGGGCTTGCTCGATGTTGGCGACACACAGTTTCGGCTCATCTACGCTCTCCGCCGACCACAGGCCGGCACTGGCGATCGGATCCGGGCGAAGACAGCCGGGGAATGCCCTGTCCTACTACTTCCAGTATCGGTGGATGCAGAAGCCGGCATGCCCACCGCTCCACTCCGCGAATCGCTCCCTTCATCGAAGGAGGTGACTAGAGCCGTCATCGCTGCCAGTGGGCTCACGAACAAGGTCCCGGCTGTTTTCACGGCCCCTGAAGGTTCTCGGCTCGTAGTTGATTCCCGGATCAACAAAATTTGGATTGATGGGGTTGAAATCACGGGTCTTCGCGCAGGTAGCCACCCCTTCAGGTTGATAGATGCCCTCGCGAGGGCATGCCCTGAAGGTGTACCTATGGATGTCTTGGCGAAAGAGTTGTCGGGAGCGCGTATGGATGGAGATACCACAGCGCGACAAGCGAAGGCAGCCACTCTAAAGGCCATCCACCAGGCATTGGCAGATGCAGGACGGTCGCTTGATGAGGAACCAATCGTGTCGGGCCCCCCAGGCTTCTACCGATGCACTCTACCGGTCCACGTTGTTTGATTTCCCCATTCTGTACCGATAGCGCCTAATACAGGTGGAGTTGAATCACGCCAAGGCAAAAGGACTCAGTAGCGCCCTGCCGCACGCTCCTTTGCCCAATACCCCCGAGGCATCACCCTTAGCCCTCGCACCTTGCAGTGCTTTTCCAGGGTCTTCGGTTTCACGCCCAGTTCCACCGCCACGACGCTGACTGGGCGCTCAAGAACCATCCTCTGAAGATCCTCGTCAGACGGATAGTCAACCAGGGTCTTCCGGGGTTTGGGAACCTTGGGCACCGGCAAAGCCTTCTCCTTGGCCTTCCGAGCCCCACGGGGAGGCCAGGAGCCCACCTGGATCACGATTTGGATCGGTTCTGGAGCCGCCACTTTGGCGCGGGCCCCAGCCGTATAAAACTCGGGATCGATGGCCACCCCAAGATCCGTAGCGAAGTCTATTTCCGTGCGGGTGTTCACCTCGGCCACCTTCGCCTTCACTGGGCTGCTGTAGCGGTCCAGGACTTCTGTGGTCTTGATTCCAACGACAGCGCCGATCATCGGATTCTCTTCGGTTTCAGCTAGCTTCGCGGTCTTGCTGTGCCGCAGGTCGTGAGGGCGGATCGGAGGCTTCTCGATGGTGTTGCCGTATCGATCAGTTTCGGGATAATCGGCGTACACACCGGCTCGCTCCCGAACCTTGGTCCAGGTTGCGTTCAGAGTGCTCAGTCCCATCGGGCGCATGGGATCCCGGCCCGGGAACACATAGGGAGAGTCCAGGATGCGGGGGATGGACTTCAAAATGCTGTATGCCAAAGGGCCAATAGGCAGGTACTGAGGGTTGAGGTTTGTTGCCGTCTTGCTCACCAGCTTTAAATATTTACGTTCGAGATCGACCTCGCGCCACTCAAGCGTAGTGAGTGAATCCCGCCGGAGGCTGGTGGCCAGGGAAAGCTGCACGGCCCTCAAATAGATCACGTTTGCAGAGCCGTCCAACATCATTTCGTTGATGGTCTCACCGACCTTACGCCTAGCCGACTCATCGAGCGGGCGGTGGATCTTATGGTCGCCATTCGCCTTCACGTCTCGCGTTGGATTCGTAGAAACCCACTTCATCTCCGTGGCGTATTTGAAGAACGATTTCAAGGCTCTGAAAGCCCCGTCTGCCGTTGTCTCAGCGGGCCGAGGGTTCCGCTCGCTCTCCTTGTCGACGGCACAAATGCCCTTGGTCGAGATGTCCGTATGCCAAGTGCTGATCGACGCCTTGTCCATCCGCTTGAGCTTCTTCCCGACGAACCGTGGCTTGATGTAGAGATCCAACTTCTGCCGGTAGCTGCGCTGGGTTCCAGGTTTCAGGTCCGAGACATAGTCCTCCATCCACATCTCAGCGAGTTCTTCGAAGGGGAGCTTCTGGGCCTTTTCCTTGCTTAAGGCTTGCCTCGCGTTCGGATCTTGTCTGGCCATCCGGCGAAGGTCGTCCGCCTGATCGCGAGCTTCCTTCAGTGACATATCTGCCACCTTGCCAAAGGTCTCCCATAGCTGCCTGGAGCCAGTCTTGCTCTGGAGGCGGACCTGCCAGGAATGATGCCCCGAAGGCTCAAGGCGAACGCTCAGGCCGATGGAGCGTATGTCCGTCAGTCGGATCCGTTCGTCGGCGGGGCCGAGGTTATTCAGGAAGCCTTGCGTGAGGTGGACATATCGAGAACCCCGCTCTACACCTTCAGGATCGACTGGGAGAAGCGCCTTCTTTGTGGTGGTCGACTTCAGTGATGGCATGTTCGACCCCCTCAAGGTGATTCGCACCTTGGCCACATTTTAGGGCATTTTTGGGTCTCACTGGGGTCTCAATTGCCTGCTTTTCATCGAATTCAACCGAATGCTTCAACAGTTTATGATGCTGTTAAAATTGATATTTAACGCCAATGAAATTCGTTAAATCTCCTAATAAACACGACTGGAAAGTGTGTGTAGGTCAAAAGCTTACCGGGGGTTCGAATCCCCCACTCTCCGCCAGATCGAAGCCGCCGCAAGGCGGCTTCTTTCATCTGGCGGCGGAGAGTGGGGGATTCGACGTTGCTAAATCCAAGGGTGTGGCATGGCAGGCGAATGCATGACGCACGCGATGCCGGGCACTCCCTGCGTTGAGCATCACCCGTGTAATGGCAGAACCGAGTGGGACCCGAGTCGGAAAGCCGGGCATTTCGGGCGGTTGAAAGGGGTATCAGGTCGGGTTGAGTTCCTGGCCGGGCGGCCTGTTCGGACTCGCTTATCTGGTTTGGAAATCCATTCAGGGCTGTGGTTTACCTTCCCAATATTCAAGACTTGGCATTCCTCACCGATGAACCCTCGTTGGATGATCGAATCCGGGAGACGAGATGCTGAAGGACGTTTCTGTCCGCAGGAAGCTCTATGGGCTGCAGTTCGGGCTGATCGGGATGGCTTTCGTCCTGACAGGCCTGGGCTTGGCGGGCATGTACCAGGTCAAGGAAGGCCTGAGGACCGTCTATGAGGACCGGGTCGTCGCGCTCCGGCAGCTGAAGACGGTCTCTGACCTGTATGCCGTCAACATCGTCGACACCGCGCACAAGGCCCGCAATCGCAACATCCCCTTCGACGAGGCGCTCAAGAGCGTGAAGGAGGCCCGGGCGGGCATCAAGAAAGATTGGGCCGAGTACATGGGCACCTATCTGACGCCCGAGGAGAAGCACCTGGCCGCCCAGGCAGAGGCGCTGCGGGCCAAGGCGGAAACCGCGGCCGAGAAGTTGGAAGGCCTCCTGGCCTCCCGGAACCTTGCCGGGGAGGAAGCCTTCACCGTGACGGAGATGTACCCCGCCATCGACCCTTTCACGGGCAAGGTTGGCGAGCTGGTGGACCTGCAGCTGCGCGTGGCTTCTGAGGAATACCAGGCGGCGGTCGTGCGGTTCAAGACGCGGGTCGCCTTGACCCTTGGCCTGCTCGGCGCGGGCCTTCTCGCCGCGCTCACCATCGGCACTCGCCTCGTCAGCAGCCTCGTCACCTCGCTACTTGCCATGCTGCGGGGAATGCGGCAGAGCGACCTGACCCTCTGCCTCGAGGTGACCAGCCGGGACGAGATCGGTCAGACGGCGGAGGCCTTCAACGATTACAACGGCAAGCTCCGGGTCGCCTTCAGGAACATCTCCGACCAGAGCATGCAGGTCGCCAGCGGGGCCACGGAGCTTTCTTCGGCGGCCGACCAGGTGTCCGCCACGACCCTGGATCTGGCGAAGGGTGCCGAATCCCAGCGCGGGCGTGCGGATCAGATGGCCGCCGGCATCGTGGAGCTATCAGCCTCCATCGAGGCCGTGGCCCAGTACGCGGCCACGAGCCAGGACCTCATGCGCGGCGCCGTGAGCTCCACGGAGGAAGGCCGCAGGGTGGGCATGGCCTCCGAAGAGGCCATGCAGAGCGTTCAGGAACAGACCCACCGCATGGTCCAGGCGGTCCGGGTCATCCAGGACATCGCCAGGCAGACGAACCTGCTCAGCCTGAATGCGGCCATCGAAGCCGCCAAGGCGGGGGCCCAGGGCAAGGGCTTCGCCGTGGTGGCCGAGGAGGTGCGCAAGCTGGCGGAGCGCTCCAGCAGTGCCGCCAAGGAGATCGAGGGCCTCATCGTCAGCACGGTGGAGGCTGTCAGCACCGGCGGCGAACGGGTCCGGGCCACGGTGGCCAGTCTCGCGGCCATTCAGCAAGGCATCGAGCGGGCCGCCGAAGGTGCCACTCAGATCGCCCTGGCCTGCCAGGAACAGGCGAGCACCGCCATGGAGTCAGCCAACCTGGTGGATGCCAATGCAGGGGAGGTGGCGCGTTCCGCCACCGCCACCGAGCAACTTGCGGCCACGTCCGACCAGATCGCCCGAACCGCCAGTGAACTGTCCCGGATCTCCGAAGCGCTGGCCAGCCGGGTGGCCGAATTCAAGGTCGACTGACGCCTCCCACCACCCAGGGTCTCCTTCCTCACAGTGGATGGATAGCCCCTTCAATGGATCAGGTTGGGGGCCATGGCATCCAGCAGTTCCTCTTGGATGGATCTGGCTACGCGCAGCGCGGCCTCGGATCCCGCCTCGTCCCCTGCCAGTTCCCTCGACCGCTGGACCTTCTGGGCGATGGCCAGGCAGGCCTCCGCCGTGGTCTTCTCGATGACCTTCACAGGCAGCTTGGTGCGCGCATTTCCGGGCGGCATGGGTCCTCCGGATCGAATTGGGGGTTGGTGAGGGACATGGTAACAGCAGGGATCTGCCCATCCCCATCGGCGTCCAGGATTCGGAAGGTAAAAACCAGCAATGGTCGTTACCGGATGACGAATGGACTGCCTAGGCGGAGCGGGAGGGTTCCTCTTCGCCCAGACGCAGACCACAGGTCTCCTCCGCTCGGACTGAAGCCAATCCGCACCCGTCATCCACGGTCAGGATCGCCCCCTGCTTGCGGTTGCACTCCCGGCAGAGGGGCAGGATGTACCAGGAGGCGTCGCCCACCATGCCCAGGGCCTTCATACCCTCAAGGACCTCCTTCTGCACCCGACCACCCTCCTCGATGGGGTTCCGGCACATCACGACGGCGCAGGTCTGCCGGTGCGTGAACGCTTCACTTGGCTTCCCATAGCAGCGCCAGTGGCTCAACCAGCTGCCGCACCGGCAGGCTGGAATCGAATGGCCATTCAGGTTCTTGACCACCATGAAATTCTCCACTAGATCCGAGTGCCCTTGCCGCTATTTTACGTATCGCGTTCAAGAGCACAATACCCTTCTCGGGCGGCCATATCGGACCGACCGATCAGGTGGACCTGGGGATTCGAGCCTATTTACCGGGCATCTTCTTGAGGTCCATCCGCGAGGCGCGCTTGGGCAGGCGGGTGGAAAGCTTCTTCAGGTGCTCCTGGTCGTGGCACTTCCCGCAGGTGGCGTCCATGTTCTTCCGAGCCACCTTCGAGTCCGGATGATTCTTGGGCACCACATCGTGGGCATGGCCATGGCAGGTCATGCAGGAGGGGGCATGGTCCTTCCCCTGCTTGCGGGCGACCCCATGCACACTGTTGCCATAGTCCTGGCCCTCATGGTCGTGGCAGCGCACACACTGCGGGGCCGGCATCTTCTCGGGATGGGGCAGGGTGGTGATGGCCGTGTGGCAGGTCACGCAGCCCAGCTTGCCGTGGGTCCGCGTCCTGAACTTGGCGAGGTCGATGGTGTCGTGGCAGGCCACGCACTCGGTGGGATCGGGAGGGGGCGCGGCGGCGAGTCCCAAGGCGAAACATCCTGCAAGCAGCAGTCGCATGGCGTCTCCAGGGCAAAGGGTGGGCCTCCAGGGTAGGCGTTCGTCCGGGATCCGAACAGATCCGAAAGATCTAGACGGTGCCACGTCCTGACACGGCCTCAGCCGAGGGTCTTGTGCGGCAGGCTCTCGACCCGCCCGGCGGGGGAGACTAGCACGTAGTTCAGTTTCCGCTGGAGCTCGCGGATGGTATTGGCCCCGGCGTAGGTGAGGCCCGAGCGAAGCCCGCCGATGATGTCGGCGAGGATCGCGTCCTCGTCCTCCCGGTAGGGCACCCTGGTGGCCACTCCCTCGGAGGTCTTCCAGCCGGTGAGGCCACCGAGGTGGTCGTCGGCGACCTCCTTGCTGGCCATGCCCCGGTAGACCTTGTGGCTGGGGCTGCCCCTGTCGTCCAGGATGGGGTCTCCAGGCGTGGGGCGGGTGCCGGCCAGCATGCCGCCGACCATCACGAAGTCCGCGCCGAAGGCCAGGGCCTTCACGATGTCGCCAGGGGTTCGGATGCCGCCATCGGCCACGATGGACCGGTCGGCGCGGGCACACTCCTGGATGGCCGTCAGCTGGGGCACACCGAAGCCCGTCTTGATGCGGGTGGTGCAGACGCTGCCCGGGCCGATGCCCACCTTGATGATGTCGGCATGCACCGAGGCCAGGTAGTCCGCCCCCGCGTAGGTGGCCACGTTGCCCGCCATGATGCAGGCGTTGGGTGCCATCTGGCGGATGCGCTTCACCATCTTGCCCACGTACTTGGCATGACCATGGGCCACGTCCACACAGAGGTAGTCGGCCCCTGCATCCCGCAGGGCCTCGATGCGCTCCAGCTCGGCCTCGGAAGTGCCCACCGACACGAAGGTGGGAAAGCGGCAGCGCATGAACATGGCCACGTTCTCTTCGACGGAGACGAAGCGGTGGAGCACGCCGATGCCGCCCCGCTCGCCCACGAAGTTGGCCATGGCGTCCTCGGTCACGGTGTCCATGTTGGCCGTCAGGATCGGCAGTCTCAGCGTGAGCTTGCCGGACTTGTCGGTCATGCCGATGTCCACCACCCGGCGTGACTCATGGTGGTTGTAGGCCGGGATCAGCAGGACATCGTCGAAGGTGATGGCAGTCTCGGACATGGGGCCTCCTGAGCCGGGATCGAACGCCTTCAGGCTGCGTAGGTCTTGTAGAAGTACCAGGCCGACAGGATGAACCCGATGGCCACCACGCCACCCCGCACGGTTGTGCGACCCACGCGATGCGCCATGTGGGAGCCGAAGAGCCCTCCCAGGCCGGCGGCCACGGCCATGGGCAGCACCAGCATCCACTTCGCGTTGCCGGGATGGCGCAGGAACTCCATGGCCATGAAGGCGAAGATGGCGATGCCGTTGATGCACAGGGCCAGCAGGTTCTTGAGGCCGTTCATCTGGTGGATGTCGGTGAGCCCCAGCAGGCTCAGGGCTGCCAGCATGAGGATGCCGATGCCCGCACCGAAGTAGCCGCCATAGATGCCGACGATGAACTGGAAGCAGATGGCAGCGAGCCACCAACCCGGCGTCCGCTCGTGGCCGTGGATTTTCTTCAGCAGCTTGCTGACGGGATCGTTGGCCGCCAGGAGCACCGTGGCCGCCAGGATCAGCCAGGGCACCAGTTGGTCGAAGACCTTCTGCGGCGTGACCAGCATGAGCCACGCGCCAAGCGCGCCACCGATGAGCGAGGGGGGCATCAGGCGCAACGCGAAGGCCTTGATGCCGGCGAGATCCTCCCGGTGGCCCCAGAAGCCGCCGATGCTGCCGGGCCATAGGGCGAGGGTGCTGGTGACGTTGGCCTGCTGGCCCGTGAGGCCGATGCCCAGTAGCGCGGGAAACGACACCAGCGTGCCGCCCCCCGCGATGGAGTTGATCGCCCCGGCGGTGAAGGCCGCGGCCATGACGGTGATGATCGGCACGATGCTCATGTCATCCACGATGACAGGAGGCAGGGTGCGTCAGAAGTGCGTTACTTCCACTTGAAGGGGAAGACCGGCTTTTTCGAGGCGTACTCCGGTGGCCACACGGTTTCGTGCTTGCCGTTCTGGATCTGCTCCACCAGCATCTGGTGCTTGTTCTGGTTCGTGTAGCCGTTGTAGTCCACGAACTGGACCTCGCCCATGATGCCGTTCCACTTGCCGTCATTAAGCGCGGCACGAAGCTTCTCTCGGTCCCCGCCCACCTTGGCGGCGCTCTCGGCCATCACCATCATGGATGCGTAGGCGTTGGCGGCGTGGTAGGGCACCTCCTCCTTGCCGAACTTGGCCTTGTAACGCTTGCCGAAGTCCTTGGCGCCGGGCCAGTTCACGTCCGTCGTCCACTGGGTGCTGGAGAACACGTTGTTGGAGATGGCCTGCTCCCGGGCGAACTCCGAGGAGGCGAAGCCCGCGCCGGCACCGAGGAAGGCCTGGGGCGTCAGACCCACTTCCCGGGCCTGCCGCATGAGCAGGATGCCGTCCGCCACGTAAGAGACCATGAAGACGAGGTCTGGCTTCACGCCCTTAATCTTGGCGAGGGTCGAGCGGTAGTCCGGAGAACCCGAGGCATAGGCCTCCTCCATCACCACCTGGATGCCCACTTGGGCGGCAAAGGCCTTGGCGGACTTCGCCCCGGATGTGCCGAAGTCCGTGTTCTCGTTCAGGATCGCCATGGTCTTCGGCTTGCCCAGCTTCTGGGCCATGGAGATGAGGATGGAGGCGTAGTCCTCGGTAGTGGCACTGAGGCGGTACACGAACTTCTGGTTCTGGCGGGTGATGTCCTCCTTGGAGGCCACCGGCACCAGCAGGGGCACCTTGTATTTCTCGGCCAGCTTGGACACGGCGTTGGCGCAGGCGGAGCTGTAGGGCCCCACCACGCCCGCCACGCGGTCGCGGGTGACCAGCTTCTCCATGGCCGACATGGACACCTGGGGCTTGCCCGTGTCGTCCTCGATGACCAGTTCCACCTTAATGCCCTTCTTCTGGAGATCCTCCAGGGCCAGCTTGTAGCCGTTGGTCATGTATTCGCCGATGGGCGCCTGGGTGCCCGTGACGCAGTTGATGACGCCAATCTTCAGTGGTGTCTGGGCCTGTAGGGCGAAGCCGAACGCCAGCAGCGAGGACAGGATCCTCTTGTTCATGGGTGCCTCCGGTGGGATGGATGGATTGTGGTGGGCACCACGCTATCACAACCCGGGCGGTTATCCTGGAGGCATGCATCTGCCCTGGCTCCCGCCCGCGCGCCTCGCGCTCGTCCTCGCCCTGCTCTGGGCAGCCTACGTGCTGCTCTGGACCCCTGGGCCCCTCTCGCTCCGTGCGCTGGGCCTCTACCCGAAGAAGCTGGGCTCTCGGATCGTGGGCTGGGCCGCCGCCCGCACCCTGCCCGCCGCATGGCGGATGCCCCTGCTGGGGCGCTTCGCGGGCCACTACGGCATCAACCTGGCCGAGGCGGAGTTCCCCCTCGAGGATTACGCCAGCCTCCAGGCCCTGTTCACCCGGCGCCTGAAGCCCGGTCTCCGGCCTCAGGAGGCGGCGATCCCGGGCTTCGTGAATAGTCCTGTGGACGGCCGCATCATCGCCAGCGGCCGCATCGAAGCCGGCCTGGCCATCCAGGCGAAAGGCCTGCCCTACCGCATAGGCGAGCTGCTCAAGCATGATCCGGAAGCCGCCCGGTTCGAGGGCGGGCACTTCCTGACCCTCTACCTGTCGCCCAAGGACTACCACCGCATCCACGTGCCGCTGGAAGGCCGGGTCGAGGCCGTGAGCCGCGTCGAGGGGGAGCTCTGGCCCGTGAACGACGCGAGCACAGGCCACGTTCCGCGCCTCTACGAGCGCAACCGCCGGGCCAGTTGGACGGCCCTCGGTGCGGGAGCCTGCGAGGGCCTGGAGGTCGCCGCAGTCCTGGTGGGTGCGACGCACGTGGGCGGGGTGGTCATCGATGCCCGCTGGCTCGAGGGGCGCGCCCTGCCGAAGGATGGCGGCTGGCAGGTGGACCACCTGCCCTGCGCCCCGGGCGACGACCTCGGCACCTTCGAGTTCGGCTCCACCGTGGTGCTGCTGGTGGGCGGCCCCAGGGCCGCTGGCTGGGTGGCGGCCCGCACCCATGGCGATGTCAAGATGGGACAGCGGCTGGGGGCATTCCAGTGAACGACGATTCCGAGATCTTCAGCCAGAGCCCGCTGTGGGACGAGGGCGGCAGCCTCACTGGTGCCCTGGAGGCCCTCTTCACCGCTGCCGGTGAAGTGCTCGATCTGCCCCGCCTCCGCGAGCTGACCGGGCTGGCCGACGGCGCGCTCCAGCAGGGCATCGAGAAGCTGCAGGAGCAACTGCAAGGGGCCCGGGGCTTGCGCCTGCTGGAGGTGGGCGGAGGCTGGCGCATGGCCACCAGTCCGGTCTACCGGGAGATGGTCTCCCGCCTGGTGACCACCACGCGCAGCGGCCGGCTCACGCCTGCCCAGATCGAGGCCTTGGCCATCATCGCCTACCGCCAGCCCGTCACCATCACCGAGCTGAACGCCATCCGCGGCGTCACCAGCAGCGCCAACCAGGTGAAGAGCCTCATGGAGCGGCAGCTCATCACCCCCGCGGGCCGCAAGCCCGTGGTGGGTCGGCCCATGACCTACGCCACCACCCAGGCCTTCCTCCTGCACTTCGGCCTCAAGAGCCTCCACGACCTGCCCCGACTCGAGGACTTCGGCGAGGGTCGGCTGGAAGCCGAGGCCCTGGCCACCCTCGAACCGCCCCTGCCCGAAGACGGCCTGTTCGGAGAGGGCGCCATGATCACGGAGCCGGACCTTCAGCCGGAGGAGGAGCTGCTGGTCGAGGTGGAACCGGCCGCCCCAGATGAGGACCACCCGGCATGAACCAGATCAGCCTCGAAGGCCAGCCGGCCCAGCCCAAGGTGGAAAGCCCCACGGGGTTCTTCCTGCAGCCCTGGCAGAAGGGCATCCTGCTCGTCGTCGTCCTCGGCATCCTCTACCTGCGCATCTGGCGGCGCAAGCAGGCCAGGACGCAGATCTGCAGCCACTGCGGCAAGAAAAATCCCCCGCACCAGAGCAACTGCATGAAGTGCGCGGCGCCCCTGATGCGGGTGGATTAGCAGGTCAGCCGATCGTTAAAACTCGATCTCGATGGACTCTTCCGCGAGGTCATTCTCCTCGCCCAGGACTTCACAGGCGGCCCCGTACATCTGCAGAACCGCGGTCTTGCGGTTACTGAGGCTCGTGAGCAGGTCCTTCACGCGCTGGACCTCCGAGGCGATGGTGTTGTTGATCTGGGAAACCTCGGAGCGGCAGCGCTCCCGAGTGGTCTCGTAGAAGGCTTTCTGGTCCTGGCTCAGATCCATGGGGTGCTCCCGGGGTGGCGTACAGAATGTAAAAATCGAGTTTATACCGTTTCAGGACCAACCGGCCATGACCAGCATGATGACCAGGATCACAGCCAGAGTCAGGATCACGGGAAGCAGCCAGCGCGGCCTGGCAGGAACGGCAGGCTCGGAAACCAACTGGCCAGAGGCTTCCGAGGTGGCTTCAAGCCCGGCCATGGAGCCATGGTGCTGGGAGGCGGTCTCCACGCTGGTCCGTTCGCTCAGCATGCGGTGGGTGCCGCTGGTGAGGCTGCTCGGCGTGGGGAAGCGGGCCGAGACGAGGGTCTCCAGGTGCTCCCGGGAACCCCTCAGCAGGGCGTTCATGTACTCGGCCACATCGTGCTCGGTGATGGGAGTCCCCTGGCGCTGGAGGTAATCCCGCAGGTCCCGCTCCATGAACCGGGCAGAGGGGTAGCGGTGATCCACGCCCTTCTGGAGCGCCCTGCTGACGATGCCCGCCATCTCGCGGGACACATTCGGGTTCAGCATCGACAGGTCGGAGATGCGGCCCAGGCGCACCTTCTCCAGAACCCCCAGTTCCGAATCGGCCTGGAAGCAGCGCTCGCCGGTGAGCAGCTCGAAGAGCACAAGGCCCAGCGAATACAGGTCCGAGCGGTTGTCCAGAGGCTGCCCCGTGGCCTGCTCGGGGCTCATGTAGAGCAGCTTCCCCTTGAGGGCGCCGGCCACGGTGTGGCTGGCCTTGCTGGCGGCCTTGGCGATGCCGAAGTCCACCAGCTTCACAGCGCCTTCCGTGGAGAGGATCACGTTTTGGGGGCTGATGTCCCGATGGACCAGCTTCAGCTCCCGGTCGTCGAAGCCCCGCTTGCGGTGGGCGTAGTCGAGGGCGGCGGCGACCTTCATCACCACGAAGGCGGCCACCTGCTCCGGGAAGGGCGCCCCGTACTCGCGCACCTTCCGCAGGAGGGTGCGCAGGTCCCGGCCGTTCACGTACTCCATGGCGATGTAGTAGGAGCTCCCGGCCTTCCCCAGGTCGAAGATCTGCACGATGTTCGGGTGGGTCAGCTGGGCCGCCAGCTTGGCCTCGTCGATGAACATCGTGACGAAGTCCTCGTTGTCGCTGAAGTGCGGGAGGATGCGCTTGATGGCCACGATCTTCTGGAAGCCCTGCACACCCCGCTGCTGGGCCTTGAACAGCTCCGCCATGCCGCCCACGGCGATCTTCTCCAGCAGGAAGTAGTTTCCGTATTCCTCGATGGCCGCGGAGGCGCCGGGGCTCTCGGGCCGCACCAGCGTGGACGGCGCCGGCTCACCCACCGGCGGCACCTGGGCGGCCACCCATTCGAAGGGGTCGTTGACGCCCGAGATGCCGCTCAGGGTGAAGTCGGAAGGCCCCAGAGCCTCCACCTGGGCAGCCGGGGTCGGCAACCGGGACTCGGCCATCCGGGTTGGAGCCACCGTGACAGTGGGTAAGGCCAGGTTCGCGCGCTCCGGGGTGGAGAAGGAGAGGGCCTCGACCTCCTGGAGGACGGGGCCGAAGATATCCTCCGCGCTCAGAGGAGCCTGCGGTGCTGCGGGCGCCGCCTGGACCGGAGCCTGGTGGAACAGCCTGAAGGGATCAGTCGGGGCGGGGTCGGCCTCCCGTTCCAGGTCTTGCAGCAGGTCCCCGAAGATGTCATCCCGACTCAGCTTCGCCGCCTCCGGCCGATACTTCCTCAGGGCCAGGGCGAGGACATTCCCGGGCTGGGTGCGCTCCAGGTAGGCCTCGACGGCCATCCCTTGTCCCTGCGCCATGGAGCCAGGGGCGGAAGTCTCGGAAAGCATCAGCACCGGCAAGCCTGGTTTCCGCTCCTGTAGCCGCTGAGCCAAGGCAATCCCCCCTCCGCCCGGGGCGGAGGGCTCCAGCAGGAGCAGGTCCGGGTCCCTGCCCAGGTCGAGGAAGGCCTGGGCCTCCACTGACCGCAGCCAGCGGACTTCCCAGCCATCCCCCTCCATGGCGGTGACCAGTCCCGGCGTCCTGAGGGACTCGCCGTCCACGATCAGAAGCAGGGGATTCGACATGGGGCTCCGGGCGGCAGGGAGCATCCAGGGTAGCGGGAGGCATTCAACCTCGCCATAACTCGAAAGTTGGGATACACTTCTCGTTCGGTCCGGTACCTGCCTGGCAGCCCCGGCCGAAATCCACGGGAAAGGAGGTGCATCCACATGCCTTTGGTCAAGGTCAAAGAAGACGAAACCTTCGAGTTCGCCCTTCGCCGCTTCAAGCGGAAGTGCGAGAAGTCCGGCATCCTCAGCGAGCTGAAGAAGCGCCAGCACTACGAGAAGCCCAGCGCCAAGCGCAAGCGGAAGATGCTTGCCGCCCGTAAGAAGACCCTGAAGCGCCTCTCGCAAGAACGGCGAATGATCGGTTGATCCTG
>Ga0268298_10000146_pt1 | contig 87514 bp, 76 predicted proteins | sample WWTPWeurt_MetaG_FD_194462 | JGI IMG/M metagenome (GOLD analysis project Ga0268298, IMG submission 194462) | Activated sludge microbial communities from WWTP in Nijmegen, Gelderland, Netherland - WWTP Weurt | ecosystem: Engineered > WWTP > Aerobic digester > Activated sludge | place...
CCCCGTCTTTCATTTACAATCAAATCAACGGCGGCAGAGACCAGGGTTCTGATCCAATCGCGGCGCTCCGCCTTCTCGTAACGCGAGGAGTGTCCACCTGGAAGAGAATGCCGTACAGTCTGGGCGACTATCGTTCGCAACCGGGGCCCGAAGCTCTCGCGGAGGCAATGCAATTCAGGTCACGCGGTTTTCGCGCGATCGATTCAGCGGCTGTAGATTCGATTCGCACAGAATTATCAAAAGGTCGCCCTGTGATGCTTGGAATTCTGGCATATGAGAATTTTTATAAATTAGATAAATCAAATCCTGTATACGATGACTTCCGAGGAAAGTTCTTCGGAGGCCATGCGGTGACCATCGTAGGATACGATGATAGCAAAGACACACCTGGCGGGCGGGGTGCTTTCAAAGTAATGAACTCATGGGGTAGAGCGTGGGGAGAAAACGGATTCGCTTACATAAGCTACAGAGTGTTTCCTAAAATTGTCACTGCAGGATTCGTAATTGAACAAAGAGACAAGGCTAGCGCCAGTCCGCCTTCTCTCGAACATCTCCTTCTTGCTCCGCGCGAAGTGGCCGCAACGCGAGGGGTCTTCGAAGATAAAGTGGAACTCACCTGGACGAGTGCGGATGGCGCAGTCGCCTATGAAATACAACGATCTTCTATGCGATTTGAGAGAATCGGGTTTTCTGTGGCACCTCGTTTCACGGACAACAACGTAGAAAAAGGTATTCCTTACAAATATAGGATCATTGCCATCTATCGCACAGGCAGATCCGATCCTGAACTGAGTCCAACTGCAGAAGGCTTCGCGCGCAACCCTGGCATCTTCGAACGTTATGTTCTTCCACCCGTCCTCGATATTGTGGCGAACTCCCTGGGCACTGCCTTTCGGTCTTTGGTGACTCCGGATGCACTCCCATCCCAAATGACGCAGACACCTGCGGCTGCATCTACCAATGGCATCACTCTCTCCTGGAATCAGACTTCCGGCGCAGAGTGGTACGACATTGCGCGCTATGAGCCAGCACTCAAATCGTTTCAACTCCTGGCAGTTTCGCGCGAAACTACGTTTCGTGATCCAGCTGGACGAATGGACGCAGTATACTCTATTCGAGCCAGATCTCGCCTGACATCCGGCGCCTGGAGCGCTCCGATCATGGCAGGAAACGGGGTAACCAGGCTCGATGCATCTCGCGGGTTGTACCGTGATCGCATAACGGTAAAATGGGATCCGGTCCCTGGGGCAAACGGCTACATCATTCACTTCTATGACGCTACGAAACAGAAATACACTGGCAGCACGAAGACAACATCGAATCAGTACACAGATGAATCCGAACGAGCGAAATCAGGTTCGTGGACTGGCTATACTGTTGCTGCCCTCTTCGAAGATCAGACTGGAAAATTTACGGGACCAGTGTTTGGAAAATCAAACCCGGCGCTCAATCGAATGATTCTTCCTCCACCGAGCGGCCTCGCGGTGGAAGTGACCAGGGACGGAGCACAAATCCAGTGGAACCAGGTGGCCGGCGCAGAACGTTATTTTGTTTTCCGCAAGCGAGAGCGTGACTCTGATTTTGCAATGTACGCAGAAGTGCGAGCCAATCAATTCAGAGACAAGGAACTAAAGGCCGGAGAACTCTACTACTATACTGTCCGTGCCAGCAATGAGGAAGGCGAATCGCTCGATTCTCAGTCGCTCGCTGCCGCTTTGCCGGGCAATCTTCTGGCGCTCGTTCCGCAACAGCCAGCTCCTCCGAATGCGGGACAGAGAGCATCTCGAGTATCAGAAGATTCTGCAAGAACGGAAAGCTCAAAAATCAGCCAGAACATAGGGGCCGGTGATCCGTTTGCGCGAAATTGGAAGGGATCTTACTGGGATGGAAAGGAACTCTCGCCTGTGTCTGTAAAAGTAAATATGAAAGGTGAAATCGCAGAGGCCGTAGTTCAGTTTGCGGGAAGACCGGCACAAATCATTAAAGGAATTCATCCAGCGGGCGCGCAGATTTTCGAAATCCCGGGAATCAAAGCAACGCTCAGCAGAGATGCGCTCATGCTAAGATTTACTGATAACAACATTGCACCCTACCCGATCCAGGTGGCGATGGATCCATCTCCGTGAACGAACTTTTCAGCGAATCCACAGAACTGGATCGCAAACTCGGACTCAAAGAAACATCCGCCATTGTGGTTGGTAGAATCATAGGATCAGGGATCTTTCGCACGCCCTCCTCCATCTTCGCACTCGTTGGCTGCTCTTCTCTCTTTTACGGCGTGTGGATTCTAGGAGGCCTTGTGTCTCTGATGGGTGCATTCTGCGTCATGGAAATGATTGCAATGATGCCGCGCTCCGGAGGGCCCTATGCTTTCTTGAAGGCGGCTTATCCTCCGGTCTGGACATTTCTTCGCGGCTGGGCCATGTTCTTCGTGGCGGAAACTGGAGCTATCGCCGCGGTAGCACTTGTGTTCGCTGAATACTCAGAGTTTCTTTCCAAAGAACTGGGAGGACCGTTATTCGGCATTGCGGGCAGAACTGCCATTGCACTCATGCTTGTCTGGTCATGGACGGCCGCAAATTGTTTTGGCGTGCAGCTCAGTGGTAGATTGCAGGTAGTGTTCAGTTCCGCAAAAGTCCTTGCCCTCCTCTCTGTAATAGTCGCAGGCATCGCTCTTCGCCCTGACCCGGATCACATCGCGAACAACTTCTGGCCGCAAAATGGGGGAATTGGAACTGTGCTCGCGTTTTTTGCAGCCATGCGATATGGCTTCTTCGCGTACAGCGGTTGGGAGGGCGCCACCTATGTTGCCGAAGAAGTGAAGAATCCGCGACGCAATCTTCCTCTCTCCCTTCTCCTCGGAATTTCCGGAGTGATGCTCTTGTATCTGGCAGCTAACACTGGTTATTTGCTACAATTGACTGGAAGTGAAATGCATGCTGCTCGCCAGTACATCGCGGCGGATGCAATGAGAAAGGCCCTGGGTGCAATAGGAGGGGTGCTGATCGCGGCCGCTGTGATGATCAATACCTTTGGCAATGTGGGCACACAAATACTTGTGAAAGCTCGCACATGGTTTGCAATGGCGCGTGACGGTCTTTTTTTTCCGCGCCTCGGGGAACTGAGTGCCATCTACCACACACCCAATCGCGCATTGATTGCTCAGGCGTTCTGGGCCAGCGTGCTTCTTTGTTTTGCATCTCTTGCAAAGAACGCTTACGAAACTGTAATTGATTTCTTTGCTTTCACCGGTGCATTCTTCAATGTACTGACTTTTCTTGCTCTCTTCGTACTGCGGAAAAAGTTTCCGGATGCTCCTCGCCCCTTTAAGATGCCTTTGTATCCGCTTCCGGCTTTGATTGCCATTGCTGTTTATGTGATGCTCATGATTTCCGCTTTGTTTACTGCTCCCCTCGAATCACTCAGCGGAGTGGCTTTGACTGCAAGTGGTTTACTGTACTATCGTTATTTGCGGAAAGGGGCGCGTTCAGACCTGCTTCAAAATCATTGAATTTCATCCTGTTGTCTGACAGGAAAGTTCGAATGCTTGACAATTAGATTCCATCGGACTTACCGTAGCGTCCCATGATCTTCCTGACTGCGCATACGACTGCCAATATCATTCTTGTGATCTTTAATCTACTGGTGGGAGGATTCCTCATCCTTCGGCCCGGTCGGACGACTGCGTCGTTTCATTTGGGCCTTGGTTTCATTTTCATGGCCGTGTTCCCATCCGGCTATGTTTTTGGAACCTCGCTCTATCATCCGATCGGGGCATTTCATCGATATATGACAGTTAGTTTTGTGGTGCCACTGTGCATGCAGTTCGGTCAATTCTTTCTGAGATACCCCGCAAACGAACACAGGCGCGGCGCCAATGCACTGCTTGCAGTCGGCTGGATCGTTTCCGCAAGCCTGAGTATCTATTTTATTCTCTCAACTTTTTACGGTCCCGTTGAGTTCGAATTCTCTTCCGGCGTGTTCAACTTCGTCGCCGATCGACCCACCCGGATCGTAGGTCTGTTCATCCTCGCAGCCGTAGTTCATATTATTTTCGTACTCGGATATCGCATCCTGAGAAAGGATCCTGAGTCAAAATTCCTGACGGCGCTCGCGGCCCTTTTAATTGGATCATCATTCCCGACTGCCATTGTCAACTATCTGGTAACGCTCGGATATTTCGACCGCGGCTTTTTCTTCAACATGTTCATCTTCAATATCCTAACTTTCTTTTTTGGATTTGTGATCCTCTACATCAATCACACGCACGAACGTTCTACTTTCATGGCCAAACTGGTGGGAATCACAGTCGTAACTGTGTTGCTCCTTGTTCAAAGTTTCAGCTACTACACATTCGGAAAAGCGGAAAGATCCTTTGATGAGACAATGCTCGAGCAAAGCATACGCCTTGCTTCGGATCCACGTCAGACAGGTGCGGCCAGCTATGTTGCAACCATGGAACCGCTCGGAAATCTGCGCTGGTCGAGTTTGGCCGCATCTCCCGATATTGAAATGACGAAGAATGCGATTGCTAATGCACGCTGGATAGAAACCCTCCGGCAAAAAACCGCTGCGCCAGCCGAAAGGCCTGATTCGTTTCTATTGTATGATGCCATACTGGCCGAAAGGCGAAAGGCCAATCCGAGCATTTCCACCGAAGATCTGATCGGCGAGTTAGTCACACTCGATGCTCCACTTTCAGGTTTGCGCCGCGGACTCGAAGTCATTCCGGTTTCTGAATTTGATCGAAGAGCACCAGAACTCATCCGTTCCTTCCGCGACAAAACCGTCGCGACGAGGCTGATGCAAGCGATGGAGGACGGCCCGGCCTCAGAACATAAGAATGCTGTAACGCGCCTGCTATCGCCGGCTTTACCGATTCTGTCGCGTCGCTATGCGGAAGCGCGAACCGCCGATGTCGCATCACGCGAGCGATTTGTAACGTATGTAGTGCGAAACCCAAATGGAGAATTTGTAGAAGTTGCATTTCCATATCTATTGTATCGATCGCAAATCCACAGCACGGCAAAGTTCTTACTTTTAGAACTGGGTGCGGCAATGCTGGTAATTTTGTTTCTCTATCCTCTTTTCTTTCGAGGTAGCCTGATCAACCCTCTCAGGACCCTCATATCGGGAGTGCAGCGCGTGAATTCCGGCGATCTCTCTGTATCTGTGCCCGTGCGCATAGAAGATGAAATCGGATTTCTTTCGCGTTCCTTCAATAACATGGTCACTTCCATTAGAGACGCCCGAGACAATCTCGAACAAAAAATCCGTGATAGGACTGAGGATCTACAGAAGGCTCTGGATAAGTTGCGTGAGGCGGATCAGATCAAGACCAATTTCTTTGCTAACGTATCGCACGAACTTCGCACTCCTCTGACCCTGATGCTAGCTCCCCTCGAAAGCATGCGCGCAGGGGAAGTTGGTCCTCTGACACCCACTGGTGCAAGTTTTGTTGATTCCATGCTCAAGAATGGCGAAAAGCTACTCAAGCTCATTACAAATCTACTGGACTATTCCAAGCTTGAAGCAGGGCGAATGCAACTCAACTACGGCGACGCAGAAATGGTTGCCTACGTACGCGAACTCGTTTCTTCATTTGATTCCGCAGCCCGGACGAGGGGGCTCTTCCTTGAGGTTCATACCGCGGCGCCGCAAATTCGCGCCCAGATCGACCCGGACAAGATGGAAAAGATCATCCTCAATCTCCTGAGCAATGCATTCAAATTCACACAAGAAGGAGGAATCTCTCTATATCTTTCCGAGGAAAATGGCATTGTGCAAATCGTAGTCAAGGACACTGGAATAGGCATTCCAGAAGAGAAGCTGCAAACGATTTTCGAGCGATTCAGTCAGGTGGATGCGTCTGCTTCGCGTAAATATGAGGGCACGGGCATTGGGCTTGCTCTCGCTCGCGAGCTTGCCATCCTTCACGGCGGAGATTTGAGCGTTACGTCGCGCGTTGGTGCAGGCTCGGAATTTGTAATTCGATTTCCAGCTTCGGGCGAAGGGAAAGCCGACTTACAAACAGTTACGAACTCCCGACCTCAAACCGCAAGAGCGGGAGTTCTTGCAGAAGTGGAACTCGAAAACGAATCGAGCAACCATGACCCGGATACGATGGTGGAGCTCACAACCCAGGAAGTGCAAGATACAAGATTGGTTCTCATCGTAGAGGACACGCACGATATGCGGAAGTTACTCTACTTCTTCTTGAAGCCGCACTTCAGAGTAGTCACAGCGCGCAACGGTCGCGAAGGTCTGGAAAAGGCGCGAACACATCGGCCGGCGCTCATCGTCTCTGATGTTATGATGCCAGAAATGAGCGGCTACGACTTACTTCGAGCAGTCAGATCAGAAGAAGAACTGAAGACCACCCCTTTAATCCTGCTCACAGCCCGAGCGGACGTGAATATGAAAGTGGAGGGACTCGATCAGGGAGCGGACGATTACCTGGTCAAACCATTCAACTCGCGTGAATTGCTTTCGCGCATTCGCGCCCAACTCCGGATTCAAGCTATGCAAGATGAAATACGAACTATGCGTGATCGCCTTCTCGAAGTCAATGAACAACTTTCCGGCAAGGTTACGGAGCAAGCGTCAGAGATTTTCCTGAAAGAAAAATTCAGGAACTATCTGCCTCCTCAGCTTGTCGACGCAATCCTATCCCGTGAAGGGGATGCGCAGGTTCGTTCTACACGCAAGAAACTGAGCATCTTCTTCTCGGACATTGTGCAGTTTACGCGTATCACAGGTGAACTCGAGCCAGAAGACATCGCGCGCCTTCTCAATCACTATCTATCCGAAATGACGAAGATCGCGCGAAAACACAACGGAACCGTGGACAAGTTCATAGGGGACGCTGTACTAATCCATTTTGGAGATCACGGTTCGCGCGGGGAGAAGCAAGACGCCATAGATTGTGTGCAGATGGCTATCGACATGCAACTGCGTATGCGTGAACTATCCGCAGAATGGATTGAACAGGGTTTTGAAGAACCGTTCCAGATTCGTTGCGGCATTAACACTGGTTATGCGGCAGTCGGAAATTTTGGATCCGAAGACCGCCTGGATTATACAATCATTGGTTCAAATGTGAATCTCGCCAGCCGCATTCAAAGCAACGCAGAACCGGGACACATACTCATATCACACGCCACATGGGCATTGGCTCGGGATCATTTTCGCCTTGAACCTCGCGACAATATTGCGCCCAAGGGCTTCAACCGAACCATTCCAGTCTATGCAGTCAAATTCTAGGCGCGTTCTCAGCCAATCGTTTGAAACTGCCTCTGGAACTCCGCGGCCAGTCTGGGCCCGGTACCTGCGTCCTCGTGCTTGAAATAGACAAATGCCTCTTTCCAATTCTGGCTCTTGATTCTCCGCACCCACTCTGCAATGCTCTTTTCGTCGTACTGTTCATGACGAAGCCGGACGTAGCCCCGGTCTGACGTGGCCACGAACTGCTCTCCTTCTACTTCTCCATCTGCGAATGCAAGCGCCACATTGTGCGAACGCAGAGAATCGTAGACTTCATCGCAGAACCACTCGGCATTTCTGAACTCCATCGCACAAAAAACATCTTGAGGCAGTACTTCTAAAAATGAATTCAATCGTTCCATGTCCTTTTTCAAATAGGGAGGAAGCTGGAAGAGCACAGGACCCAGACGATCTTTCAGATGCACAAGCTGCTTAAATAGGTACGCAACGGAATCATCTGATTGCTTCAAGCGCTGATGATGCGTGATTTTCTGCGAAGCTTTGATAGAAAATCGGAACGTATCGGGAGTCTGCTCCACCCAGGTCTCCAGGGTTTTCGATGCTGGCATCTTATAAAACGTATTGTTGATCTCTACCGTGCTAAACTGCTGCGAGTAAAACGCGAGCATCGCATCGTTCTTGATTTTCTCCGGATAAAAAGGGCCCTTCCATTCTTTGTAAGAGAAACCGCTTGTTCCTGCGTATGCTTTCATAGTTCAATTGAATGTAAGCACATCACCACGAGTGTCCATCCACCTCTGGTAATATTGCATTCGCATCAAGCCCTGATCCACGTAATCTTTTCGCGCTGGCGTCCCGTCCGGCAGTCCAGTGTTGTGAATGCGAAAGCATGCATTCCAATCTCTCTTTCGAGCGTGTGGTCCATAGTGACGCATCATATAGCCAACGGCCCACTGCAAATGATACGGCCCTCTCAAATCTTGAATCGAACAACCCAGTTCCAGGCAGTGAAATCCCATCACCTGAGTCAAACCGTAGCTTGTGGCCAGCTGCCGAATCTCCGCGTCACTCATAAAGACCAGAGACTCTCTCTTGATCTTCCCGAACGCGCGATTGTCGTTTTTCAAATCAACGAGTCTTTGATACACGTAGGGTTCAAATCTTTCGCTGCTTCTATTTCCGGGCGGATGCGATTCCAGGGAAACAATGGCAGCGAGGTATGCCGGGGCAATGTCCGTGCCCATAGTGGCCCTTTCAATTTCCACATGCAACTTATGATAGAGATGCAACATGATCGCATCGTCTTCATTCCTGGGACATCCTACCATGGCCAGGCACAGTATAACGGCCGCGTATCGCACAGGGTATTGGTTGCACGCGCTAAAGCGATGTCAAATGACTTTGAACAATTTTTTCTCTTGAAGTTTTCTGCCTGATGCTCGCATCAGACAGCATGACTGCACTCTCAGATCCGAATGACTGGGTCGAAAGACATGGCAGTCTGCTCTTCAGCTTCGCTTTGACACGCGTTCGTGATAGAGCCACGGCGGAAGATCTGGTACAGGAAACACTTCTCGCCGCATTGCGAAGCCGCGGCAATTTCCAGGGTAGAAGTTCCGAAAGCACCTGGATGGTTGGCATTCTTAAAAACAAAATCATGGATCATTTTCGAAAGACTTCTAGAGAGGTAGACCATCCCCTCCCATTCGAAAATGAACAACTCTACGAAACCACGGGCGATTGGGCCGGTCACTGGAAGGAAGGCCTGACACCCATGCATGTATCTCCGGAAACTGAAACGGAAATGCAGGAACTGCGTGCAAAACTTGACTCCTGCATTCAGGAATTGCCAGGGCGCATTGCCTCTATCTTCACTTTGCGAGAGCTGGACCACGCTAAAACGGAAGATCTTTGTAAGGAATTCTCGATCAGTCCAACCAATCTAGGTGTGATCCTCTATAGAGCCAGGGCTCAGCTCAGGCGCTGTCTGGAGAAATACTGGATGAGCACGCAATGATGGCCAACCTGAAAGAAAAATGGATTCTCTGGCTCGCCCGTCGGCTGCCCCCGTGCGAAGACATTTGCAGAACCCTCTCCCGTCGACTGGATGAAAGAATCGGAATAGGGGAAAGAATCAAAGTCAAACTTCATCTGTGGATCTGCGAATACTGCGAGAGATTCGCCAGACAGCTAGAATTGCTACAGAGACTGAATCAGGTAGAAAAAGACGCCCAACTATCAGAAGATGCGAAGGCGCGAATCAAGAATGCCATCCGATCAAATGGCGGCTAACGTTAAGACTTGATGTCGCGTAGAGAGTGACGGATCTTCTTGACATAGTCCTGAGTTTCCGCATACGGAGGAACTCCTCCAAATTTCTGAACAGCACCAGGACCGGCATTGTACGCTGCGAGCACTTCATCGAGCGAATCGAATTTCCTGGCCATATCTTTCAAGTAGCGGATTCCACCGTCTACATTCTGTTCCATGTCGTAGGGATTTACGCCCAGAGAGCGAGCCGTGTCCGGCATGAGCTGCATCAAACCGATCGCACCTGCTTTGGACATGGCCCCTGGATTCCCGCCGGATTCCTGCGCAACAACAGCTCGAATGAGTTCCGGAGAAACACCATGGCGAGCGGACTGTCTCTCAATCACTTCATTGATGTGACTCTGAAAGGAAGGCCCGGAGTACGCAACTCTTGAGGCGGACTGCTGCTGCGCCTGGGGAGCCTTCCTGGTCGTGAGCTCAAATCGCTGGATTATGTCTCCTATGTGACCCTGAATTTCCTGAAGTCTATCCTGAACCATCCCTGGAATGATCGACAGGATCTTCCCGATCCGTGATATTTTTTTTGCTGTCCTGAGAATCCAGGCCAGGATGGTCCATGAGCGAGAATCCATATACTCCATCCTTTTCCGAAGTAGAGCCTTCCATGCCGGATCAATTCGACGCGTCGCGAGCTATGCGCGACGGCTGGGAAGCATTCAAGAAGCATCTTGGCCCGGCGATGGGGATTGCACTTGTATGGTTGATCGCCTACGTATTTGCCGCGAACTCCTGCTTTGGTCTATTTGCTCTGCCGCACATTTTCGCAGGATACTCGATTGCAGCTCTTGCACTTGTGCGAAATCGCCCAAAATTTGAGCTTCTCTTCTCTGCGTTTGAAACATTTGGACCTGTACTGGTCGCAGGATTGTACTTCGCTCTGGTCTACCTGGTTTTCATTGCGGCCATCATGATCTTCTTCTTCGTAGCCGCATTTCTGGTTGGTTTCTGGGGAGCGGCACTTCAGGTAAAAGATGTAGACCAGCTGTTCAAAGCGGAAGGAGCCAATTCGCCTTTCGTATGGTTCCTCATCGCACTCGGACTTCTGGCGTTCTTTCTACAATTCTATGTAATGGCCAGGCTGCAGCTCGTCTTTCCTCTGGTGCTCGAAAAGAAAATGGAAGCGACTGCAGCATTTCGTCTCTCATGGAAACTTACGGCGCCTGCTTCCATGCGCCTGACTGGTATGAAGGTGCTCTTTGATTTCGCGCTACCACTCCTTGGAATCGCCCTGTGCTGCGTGCCGGCATTGTTCGTTTACCCGCTTGCTCTTGCAGTGCAGGGAGCAGTCTTACTTCAATACATGGGACCTGGAGAAGCACAACCGGTCACGCCTCAGATCGCACAGCCTGTACCTACTCAAATGCCACCTCCCGCTCCGCCGCAAGATTCTCCCGAAAGGCCGCAGAATCCGTATGGGTCGTAAGGTTGATCCCAACCGTAGCGCCGCGCATACATTCAGGTGACTCAACGTTATGCGCCATCGGGCGCGCGATGAAATGGTTGCGTCCATGTTCTCTTCTTGTTTCCTGCAACAGGAGGCGCGTATGTTAGAGCTTCGCCCGGTTTGTGAAAATTGCAGTAAGCCACTCCCCAACGGGAGCCTCGAAGCTTATATATGCTCATTTGAATGCACATTCTACAAGGATTGCGTCGACCGGATTCGAACCTATGATCACCACAAAACGTCTTGAAATCATCCCATGCGAAATCAGACACCTGGAAGCGTTTGCTCGATCCAGGGAAGAACTGGCGAAGATGCTCGCACTGCGATTGCCACCATCGTGGCCAGCATTTCCGGAAGCATACGCGCCACCGGAAACAGCGGCTCCGGATCCACGCCCATGGGGATCTTACTTTTTTCTTTGCCCCGCTCTTGGATCACTCGTTGGGTCCGGCGGCTTCAAAGGAAAGCCGGATTCAACCGGCACAGTGGAAATTGGCTACGAAATTGGAAAAGAACACTGGAATCGCGGCTTCGCGAGCGAAGCGACGCAGGGTATGATTGATTTCGCATTTCGTCACGAAGAAGTCAAATTCGTCACTGCGCACACGCTGGCAGAACAAAACGCATCCTGCACAGTACTTCAGAAATCGGGTCTAACATTCATTCGAGAAATCAATGATCCAACAGACGGAAACATCTGGTTCTGGCAAATTAGCAAAGAGGAACATGCGAAGCGCGCCTGAGTTGAATCAGGCCTCGCAGAAGAAGAATCAATGAGGCATAGGCGCATGCAACTGAATGCGCTTTTCTTTTTGAAACCTCTCAAGTAAAATACGCCAGAATCGATCAGAAACAAGACGATTCGTTCGCGGCTCTACCAGATGGCGAAGAGTCAGCAGGATCACGCCGTGCTTGAATTCAACATACACCTTGGGAGTGATCCGTTGATAGCGAATCGCATACTCATGATCCGATTTGCGAATTCTAGAATCCTTTTCTGAAATCGGCTCCACTACTTCCGCCGCGGTTTTCTCAACCAGAAGCGATGCTCTTTTCCAATCGCTTTCAGGAGAAATGGGAATGCGAATTTCATTCCAGTTGAATGCGAATTCTTTGCTGGCATTTGCGAAGGGCACTGTGAAGACGAGTGAGTTGGGAACGTGAACCACTCGTCCTGTACTCTGTCCGCCTTCATCGCGCGAAGAAACTTCAATCAACGAAGTATCCATGATGCGAATGTCCAGAACGTCTCCGGAATAAGCGCCTATCGTGATTCTGTTTCCTATTTCAAACGGACGACGAAATACTATAAAAAACCATCCCGCCACATTCACGATCACTTCTTTTAAAACCAGAATGACGCCAGCACCAAAGATGCCCAGGAACGCAGCCACTGTGCGCAAAGACGGAAGCCACAGCGGAAACAAAAGAAGAACCAGAATAGAGAATGCAAGATAGGCGCTATTTCTCCGCCACTTGATGCGCGAAGCACTCGAGCCAAGCCTGGGCAAAATGAAGCGAAGCGCCAGATGGCGAAACGCGAAGACGAAAATCACTGCACCGGCCGTAATAAGAAGCAACGGAAACATCTCCGGTGGCAACTCCATGAGCCTCGAAAAATCGTGGGCCAGGTCCTGTGCGGTCATTGTCTCAAGAATTCTTTCTACGGCGGATGCCAAGATTTTTTAGTTGACCCTCCCCCTTTCGAGGTCACTTCTTCCAAGTCATGTATACTCACGTAAGATTCCCAAAAGCGGCAGCCTTGCTTGCCATCACGATCGCTCTGGCCACCGCCAATTGCGGTTACAACAGCATCCAGAGCTCTGACGAAGAAGTCAAAGCAGCGTGGAGCGAAGTGCTCAATCAATACAAACGCCGCGCAGACCTCGTTCCCAATCTGATCAAAGTCGTGGAAAGGTTCGCGAAACAGGAAAAGGACGTTTTCCAGGGAGTAGCGGATGCGCGCTCTCGAGTGGGGTCTATCCAGGCAACTCCAGAACTCATCAACGATGAAGCTGCGTTTCAGAAATTCATTGCGGCTCAGGGCCAGATGCAAGGGGCACTTTCACGCCTGATGGCTGTGGCAGAAAACTACCCTCAATTGAAATCTGACCGCGCATTCACGGACCTCCAGGCACAGCTGGAAGGAACTGAAAATAGAATCGCTGTCGCACGCGGCCGCTACATCAAATCCGTTCAGGATTACAATGTTCTTGTGCGTCAGTTTCCAAACAATATGACTGCACGGGTCTTTGGATATACTACCAAGCCTAACTTCACTGTGGAAAACGAACAAGAAATCTCTAAACCACCGGAAGTTGATTTCGGAACAGACAAACCAAAAGAACCAAAGAGCGAGAATAAGTGAGCATCGGAAGAATCATCCGGCACATCGTAGCGTCCCCGTGGACGCTACGAAAAATGCTTCCGGCGGACGCGCTCAAACGCATTGAAGATGCGATTGGAAGATCAGAGAACACCCACCGTGGCGAAATTCGCTTTGCCGTAGAAGTGGATCTCAACGCAATCCAGATTCTTCGCGGTGTATCTCCGCGAGATCGCGCGCTGGATGTTTTTTCCCAGCTAAAAGTCTGGGACACAGAAGAGAACACGGGAGTGTTGATCTATCTGCTCCTGGCAGACAGACAAATCGAAATCGTAGCAGATCGCGGCATCCACAAGAAGGTGGGAGACGAAGCCTGGATCAATATCGCTAATCATATAGAAAGTGCATTTCGCGCTGGAAGATACGAAGACGGAGTGATCAAAGGACTGGAAGAAGTCACGAAATTGCTTTCGACGCATTTCCCGGCAAAGGCGGAAAACCGCGACGAATTGTCCAACAAGCCAGTCGTGCTCTAAAAAATCCAATGCGCACCATTTTTCTATCCGCCGTTTTGCTCTCCTGGTTCGGGCTCTCTGCACAGGAACTCGTACAGATCCCGAAACTCTCCGCACGCGTCACGGATCTCACTGGAACGTTAAGCGGCACTGAAACGTCTGCACTCGAACAAAAGCTGGAAGCACTTGAAACCAGTAAGGGCAGTCAGATCGTAGTGGTCATTGTGCCCACTACAAAGCCGGAAGCCATTGAACAATTCGGCATTCGTCTCGCAGAAGCCTGGAAGATTGGCAGAAAGAAAATAGACGATGGTGCCATTCTAATCATCGCCAAAGAAGACAGAAGAATGCGCATTGAAGTGGGCTACGGCCTCGAAGGTACCCTAAACGACGCGACCTGTAAACGAATCATAGACGAACAAATCGTACCTCACTTTAAGAAGGGAGACTTTGCTGCCGGAATCAATGCTGGCGTAGATGCAATGATAGCAAAAGTCCAGGGAGAGGATCTTCCTCCACCGGTGAAAGGAGCATCCAAAGGAAAATCGTCAGAATTCGGACACGGCCCGATGTCTGGCAAAAACGCCCCTTCGTTTGGCGGACTCGTAATTGGATTGATCGTAGCTGGATCTGTACTGACCGCTTTTGTAAGTCGCCTAACGTCTGGCCTTCTTGTTGGCGCAGGTGGATTCTTGCTTGGATGGCTTTTTCTTGGCTTGAGTATGGGCTTACTCCTGGCCATAGTCTCCATGATTGCAACCTGGATTTTCGGCGGACGAATGGGCGGCGGTGGTGGCTGGTCTTCGGGCGGTTCGAGCGGCTGGAGCTCAGGTGGTTCAAGCTTCAGTGGTGGGGGCGGCAGCTTCGGCGGGGGCGGCTCTTCCGGTTCATGGTAGATTCGCAGAGCATTCTACTTCGCTTTTCCATATTGTTTCAGGCTGCATTGATTCTCGCTGCGACCGTTCATTGCGAACATCCAAAACAATCGGCTTTAGATTCTATCGCGCTGACTTCCTACTGCGACCTTCTCGCCGTATGCCAGAAATCGGACGCAAAGTTTGGAATGATCGGAGACAGCTGGACTGATTTCGCAGGCGGTCTTCCAGTACAAATAGATCTACATGACTGGCTGGTGAAGAGAGGTTACACCATACAGGCTTCTGTAATCGCCGGGCACACCGCAGAGGCAGAATTGAGCTATGTCCGCGGCTTTGACCGCGTCATCGAACAGAGTCCACACATCAAATACATGCTCGTCTGCCTGGGCGGAAACGATCTACTCGCTAACAATCGAAACTATTACGTGAACGGAACCGATGCCGAAATGGACGCGCGAATCGCACGTCTGGACTTTGTACACAGATCCATCATCGCACAGGGAGATGCGCATAAGATCGCACTCTGGGGCGGAGAAGGGCTAACGTGGATTTTTAGCGGATACGATTATACAAATCCAGACATGGATCAGTCCTGCGTGCGCGGATCCCTGAATGCCGGAATGCCACTGTCGCAAGCTCCGGCGCAACAACAGCGGATCATTGATCGCTATCAAACCTACCTGAACTCACTTCCCGCAAGAGCGCCTAACGCTCGTTCCATTGATCTTCGCGGCACTCTGGGTGGACCGACTCAAAGCCTGGTTGGATTGAAATTTGACTGCATTCACCCTAACTCAGCAGGGTTTTATCTTCTTGCTCAGAGATACGCAGAAAACCTGGAACAGATGACGCCAGAAAAATGAATTCTACACAGTTTACATCCAGATACTCATTCGGTCTTTTCGTTCTTCTGGGGGCCGCTTTTTTCGCTACTCCGGCTTCTGCGCAGGAAACGTACTTTGCTGTGCCAGACGGAATCGCAATGAACCGCATTCTACCTGCCATTCGATTTGGCGCTGAATACAAATCCAGTGATCTGGATCAGCACAAGTACTACGCAAGAACGCAAACAGTGGACGCATATGGCGAATTCGCATTCAATGAAAATGTTTCTATAGCGGGTTATCTTCCCTGGACTAGAAAGAAGGAGACAAACATCAAGTCTCACACTCGCTTCGACAATCTCGGCCTGGGAGTTCACGGAGCATTGCCCGGATCCACTTTCATACCTGTGGCCGGACTCGATCTGACTCTACCCACAGGGAGCGAAAAAGTAGGAATTGGAAGTAAGCGCATCTTCAACATCGAGCCGTACGCGGGCCTTGCATTCCATGATGGAATTTTTTCCATTACGGGCCTTGCGAAATACAACACACAGAGCAACCGTCGGTTCAGAGAGGATCCGGAGAAACAGGATGACTTTGAACGAACCTGGCTTGCCAATGTTGGACTTGGACTGAACTTCGAGGTGACGGATCTGCTCCTGGAATATCAATATCGTTACACCTACGATCCGGACCCGAAAAGAAAGAGCATTCATACAATTGCGCCCGGACTGAACCTGAAAGTGGATCATTTCATTTTTAGTTTCTCTGTGCCGTGTGCACTTTCCAAACAGAGGGAATTCGACTACGGCGTGATTCTGCGCGCCGGGATGCGTTTTTAGAATCCGTCCCGCGAAAGCGGAACACACCATTGGGCAGAATTTCTGCTGACATATATAAGCACTGACTTTCCCTCTGCTCGTGACGTTTGTCGGAAATCTAAGGCGAGTGGTTGGATTTCGCACTGCTCGGGACTATCTCCTGGGCACCGCGCTCTTTGCGGTGATTTATGTTACCCTGGATCTATTTTCAGACACGAAACCACCGCACTGGTCCTTGTTGATCGCCTATGTTGCATACTGCACTGTTTATACGCTCTTCGCATCGTGGCGTCTGGTTTCCGGCGCCTGGACTCCTAGAAGATGGGCGCGCACAACGCTGGTCTTCTGCATTCCCATTTCTCTGTTCGTAGGTTATACTGCGTCAACCATCCCCCACCTCTTCCTTTTGTTTGGTCTTTTCATCATAGGAATCGGTCTGCCTATGATCGGCCAGCTTCGCGCTGCTCTCTGGGTTCTGACTCTTGCCGTCTATCTGGGAACGTATCTCTTTGGCTTGTGGAAGCTTCACCCGGAATACTTGTTCAACAACAAGCAATCAGTGGCTCTCTCTACGGTGATGTTTGCGGCCATCACGTACTGGCTTGCGCGGATCTCGTGGTTTGTGGAAGAGGCCTCGAAAAAAAGTACGCGCACACTCGTAGTGACGCGAAAGCAAAAACGAGAACTCGACAGAATCAGCAAAGAACTGAGACTCAAAGATAAGAGCCTCGCCCGCGATTTGAACTTCGCACGGAACTTTCAGCTCAACCAACTTCCAGATCTGGAAATCTTCAATACAGGTGGATTCAAAAGTGCCATGCACTACATTGCTCTCGACACGGTGGGCGGTGACATCATCGACATGGTTCGCTTCTCTCCCGATCGCATCGGAGTTTTTGTGGGCGATGTTTCCGGTCACGGAGTTCGAGCGGCGATGGTGGCCATGATGGCGCGAGTTGGATTTGCGAATCTGTGTAAGATGAGCGATGACCCCGCCATCGTCGCGGCCGCACTCAATGCCTTTTTATGCAGATCTCTCGAAAACGATCGGTCCTGTTACATGACTGCGATCTATGTAATTATTGATCGATCCACGATGCAAATGCATCTGACGTGCGCCGGTCACACGCCTGCCATCTTAATCAGAACCAACCATACCATCGAGGAAATAGACACTCACCCTTCCCTTTTCCTGGGCGTTGAACCGGATCAGGGCTACAAAACCACAACTGTGAGCGTTCAACCCTCTGACAAACTACTTCTCTATACGGATGGACTTACAGAACCACTGAACGATGCAGGAGAACAATACGGAGAAAGAGTTTTCGGAGAATTCTTGAGATCGCGGGCGGGTCTTGAACCGTCAGAAATCCTGGCCGGTCTTGCTGTGTCCATGGAAGGATTCACCACTGAAAATCTGCGAGACGATGTTGCCATTGTCTGCGTCAAGGTCGAATAACGTTATGCTTGCTGTTGGGCCTGCGGAAAGACAGCACCTGCCGGCATAGAGCTCGTATCCGGCGGAACCAGAAAAACTTCCTGAATTGCCTCCCCGATTTCGTTCAGTCGCAGCTCAATCAAATCCAGGTACTCATGCAAACCATGACGAAATATATCGCCTACTTCCGTATACTCCAGCTGGGATCTAAAAGACCCCATTCTTTTTTCCGCTTCATTGCGAAATGCCTGAGGATCTCCTCCTGTCAATTCACGCAAAGAACGTTCACCCTCTGTAATGCAGAAACGAATGGATCTGGGAAAGTGTCTGTCCAGTATCAAGAAACCAGCCACGTTAGCCGGCGTTAACCGATTATATTCTCTACGAAACATCTCAAGAGCACTGGCGCTACGAAGCACCGCCTGCCACTGAATCAGATCTGCTTCAGAGCCTACCTGTTCCGCGCCAGGAAGAAGATAGAAATACTTAATGTCCAGCAAACGCGAAGTCTTATCTGCCCTTTCGACGGATCGACCCAGCTTTCCAAAATGCCATGCCTCCGTATGCGAAAGAGAGCCATCCATCAAGCCAGCATGGAGAGCACAGTTGTCCTTCACCCACGCAAGAAACTCCGAATAATTAGCCACCTGGATTCCGGGTGCTGCGCTCTCCGTCAGAGTCAAATAAAACCGATTGATATGGAGCCACATCTCCGTAGAGATCATTTCACGAACTGCGCGGGCGTTTTCTCGCGCGATGCTCACGCACGATAGAATTGAATTAGGATTCTTTTCATCCGAGATCAAAAAGCGAATCACGTTGTCTGCATTCGCTTCTCCATAAGCCTCAAGGAATTGCTCCCGATCACCCGTGGTTTCCACCAGAGGCATCCACTGTGCGCCTTCGGCAAAGTCGAGGGCTAGCTGCATATTCACATCGAGAAACCTGGCGTAGTTTTCCGCTCGCTCGATGTAACGATTCAGCCAGTAGATCGAATCTGCCGTGCGACTTAACATGGCGGGTCAGGCAGGACCCAGGTGTCCTTGCTTCCTCCGCCCTGCGAAGAATTCACGACCAGCGAACCTTTTTTCAAAGCCACTCGCGTGAGTCCGCCGGGCAATACAAAGATGTCTTCGCCATAGATGATGTATGGACGTAGATCGACATGTCGTCCTTCAATTCCCTGATCTGTAATAACAGGCACGCGCGACAAATCGAGAACAGGTTGAGCAATGTAGTTTCTTGGATTCTCATGGATCCGCACGCGGAATTCTTCTATCTCCTGTTTGCTCGCACGCGGTCCGATCAACATTCCGTAGCCACCAGCTTCGTTGGCTGCCTTTACTACGAGATTCTCTAGATTCTGAATTACGTGTCTCTTCTCCTTATCGTCCGCGCAAACAAACGTGGGCACGTTAGGAAGGATGGGATCTTCACCCGTGTAGTACTTGATCATGCGCGGCACATACGCATAAACAGCTTTGTCGTCTGCGATTCCTGTTCCTGGAGCGTTTGCCATGGCAAAGTTGCCGCGACGATATGCCTCAAAAATTCCAGGAACACCCAGCATTGAATCCGGGCGAAACGCAAGAGGATCCATGAACGTGTCATCAATCCTACGATAGACGGCATCGACTCGCTTGAGCCCGCGAGTAGTCTTCATGTATACTTCGTGTTGATATACAATCAGGTCAGAACCTTCTACCAGTTCCGCTCCCATCTGCTGAGCCAGAAAGCCATGTTCGAAATACGCAGAGTTGTACTGACCAGGAGTGAGAACACCCAGAACCGGGTCCTCCTTTCCTGAGATGTAGGAAAGCATCTTCTTGAGTTTGTACGGATAGTCATAAACGGGAAGCACACCTTGCTTGAGAAAAATCTCCGGGAAGGTGCGCTTCATATTCTCCCGGTTTACAAGCACATAGGAAACGCCGGAAGGACAACGCAGGTTGTCTTCGAGAACATAGTAGCGGCCGTCCCCGGAGCGAACCAGGTCCACTCCATTGATGTGACACCAGATTCCTCTTGGAGGATTCAATCCTTCGCATACCGGAAGATAGCTTTTCGCGGAGGCAAGTAGCCAGGTCGGAATGACACCATCCTTCACAATCTTCTTGTCGTGATAGATATCGTTGATAAACTCATTGAGCGCGAAGGTGCGCTGCTTGAGTCCTTTCTCCATCTGCTTCCATTCTTTTGCTTCGATGATGCGCGGGATTGCATCAAAAGGAAAGATCTGCTCTTTGCGCGAAGCGTCGCCGTAGACTTGAAACGTGATTCCGCGATTCAGCAGGGATCGTTCTGCCATTCGCTTTCGCCTGAGCAACTCTTCCCGACTCCAGCCCGAGATCGCTGAGCTGAACCCTTCATAAGCAGGGCGAAGTGTCCCGTCCGGTCGGAACATTTCGTCATAGAAACCGTCGAGCTGGTATCCCCCGAGGTCAATGCGACTTTCGCCGCTATCATCTACTGCAAGCCCAAATGAAACCATACAGCCATAATTGCAATGTCCGTACCATGGCTGTACGCCTCAATAGAATGCAACGAAATGGACCTGACGATCCAGCGTCGGGGAGAGCTTATTCGAAGGGAGCACAATGCTGAATTTTCAGGCAGGGCTTTCTTGTCGCATCACGTCCACCGCCACCTTGCAAACACTTTTACCGCCACCGTACACAATTCCTTTGAGCGGCGCAATGTCTGCGTAATCACGCCCCAGAGACACTGTGATGTGCTGGTCGTCTGGCATCTTGCGATTGGTAGGATCAAAATCAAACCAGCCGGCACCAGAAACAAAAACGGAAAACCAGGCGTGCGACGCATCCGCACCTTGCATCTTCTGGCCCCTTTGCGGTGCTGATTCAATATAGCCGCTGACGTATCTGGCGGGCAAACCAAGAGATCGAAAACAGGCAATGGCCAGATGCGAAAAATCCTGACAGACACCCTTCCTGATCCTCAACACTTCATCCGTAGTCGTCGTGATGCGAGTGGAACCGGGTTCATATCTGAATTCGGAATGAATTCGCACGTTCAAATCCCACGCAGCCTCCAGAATGGGTCTGCCTGGAAAAAATGAGACCAGAGCAAACTGGCGAACTGCGTCCGTTGCCCGAACGTGAGTAGACTCGTTCAAGTATTGAAAGAGATCCCAGGAAGATCGAACATCGTCGCGAACAGTTTCCCAGGCGGGGGAAGGTGGCAAAATCGGATTGGAACCTGCCGGTCCGGTGCGAGGCAAAAGATCCACCACACTTTCTGAAGTTACTTCCAGAACGTTATGCGGCGATTGAACTGCAAAATAGAATAGCCTGTTGCCGAAATAGTCCGTCCTTTCGCTCAAAACTGCAGGCTGCGGAGAAACAAAAAGACGTGTATCTCTGGGGATTTGAAAATCCGTCATGCGCGGACTGAGCTGCGCTTCATTGTGGCATAAAGAAACATGCTCAGAATACTGATATGTGGTTTTATGAACTATCCTGTAACGGACCACTGGTTGGCCTCCAGAGTCTGCTGTGTTTCGATGTAACTGAAATAGTGCAGACTGATTGTTTCTGCGAGCGTCCGAAGATAATTCTTCTCCTGCGAAAGCAAAGACTGTAGTTCACGATAATCGTCATCGGCGGATCGAACCGCTCCATCCGCGAGGCGCATCAAGGAAAGCGCGTGCAAGGCGATTCTACTTTCTGCACTCTTGCCCGCCTCTTTCCATTCCGGAAGCCCGCGAGTTAGATCTTCCAGGCGAATCAATTGATGAGCGACGGAGCGTGGATTGGATTCATCGAAAACAAGTAGATCAACAACAGCGATAGGATCCATTCGTGTGCGATATCTGCGCCTGTAGGTCATGTACGAATTCTGAATGCGAAGGACATGTTCCCAGAGTGCGTCGGGCGCTTTGGATCTGGTCGCATGCATCAGCAGATCTGCGGCAAGGCCGGCTCTCTCAATTCTTCTACCCAGTTCCAGGAACCGAAACCCCTGGCCGCGCGTCATACTTTCACTCACGAAACCTGCAAAGCTTGCCAGGTACAGAAGAGTGCTTTCGAGAGTTTCCAGAATGCTTTTATCAGGACGATCCAGTTCACCTTCGAGGCGATTCAAAGTTCTCCATGCATCCTCTGACAGTCTTTCGCGCAGAGCCCTTCCGCATGTGTTGAGCGCGCGAACATCAAACTTGAGCCCACCAAGGATGGACGCATCGAATACGATCGCCCTGAGCTTGCGTTCTACTTCCGGCGAACCGGAATGCTTCCGCACGAGCTCAGGATCCAGAAGACCGCAATGTGGTTCCAGGGCCAGAAGCAGAATATCGAATACTTCCTCATCTCCCTGCATTTCCACAAGACGAAGGTACACTTCCCTCAGTATGCGCGCCAACGCCTCAGTCCTTTCCGCATAACGTCCAATCCAGAACAGATTGTCTGCGATGCGCGAAGGAATTTCTCCACCGGAACGTACAATCGGCGTGGACATCGAAGTAGACAGGAGGCTGATTTGCTTCTCTGGCTCAGATGCAAGAATCCAGAGATCCTTGCTCACTCCACCTTTTTGATTGGAAACAACAGTAGAATCCGGATCCGGAGATACTCGAACCAGCCCGCCCGGCATGATCATAAATGATTCATCACGCGCACAGGCGAAGCTGCGAATCACCATAGGACGAGGTTCAAATTTTTCGCCTGTCCAGAGTGGTGTAGTAGAGAGAGGGAGTTTTTCCTGAGCAATGAAGCCTGCTGGATTTGCCTGAATCCGACGCCTGACATCTTCCAGTTCTGCGGAAGACAATCTGGAACAATAGATCGTCCCTCTTTCCCAGCCCCGCGCAATTGGCTTGATTACTAAATCGGACAAACGAGAGAGAACAGAAGAAAGAGAATCGCCGCACCAGTAGGTGGGCGCTCCGGCCAGACGCAGTTCCTGCCCCGTCAGAAATTTGCAGATTCGCGGAAGGAATGGATAGATTCCAGGATTCTCAAGAACTGCAGCACCCGGAGGATTCATTACGGCCACTGATCCAGATCTTATGCAATACATAAGACCGGCCACGCCAAGAAGAGAATCGTTTTTCAACTCAAGAGGATCCAGGTAAGCATCGTCAATTCTGCGAAAGATTCCGTCAATGGGCCTGAGTCCATTCAATGTTTTGAGATACGCCTTTCCATCACGGACCGTCAGATCCGAGCCTTGCACTAGATTGAATCCCAGGTAATTGGCAAGGAATGCCTGCTCAAAATAGGTTTCGTTTTCCGGACCGGGAGTAAGAATCACCAGACGACTTCCGCCGCCTGCAAGCTGGCTCAAATGATTTCTGAGAGTGCGAAAGAACAACGCAAGCCTGTGAACATGCGAATCTCTGTAGAGACTGGGTAGAGTGCGAGAAAGTGCGATTCGGTTTTCAAGTGCGTAACCTGCACCGGAAGGGGACTGCAATCTGTCCGAAATCACAGTGAAGGAACCATTCGAGGATCGCGCCAGGTCCGCGGCATAAAAGTGCAAGTAACGGCGGTTAGGCGGAATGAGGCCGTGACAGGAGCGCAAAAATCCACCATGATCGAACACGATTTCCGGAGGCAGCACTCCCTCTTTTAGAAGTTTCGCGGGCCCATACAAATCCTGCAAAATCAAATCAAAGAGTTCTGCCCTCTGAATCAGACCACTTTCTACAGTGGCCCATTCTCTACTGTCAATGAGCACAGGCATAATATCCAGAGGCCATGGCCGCTCTTTGCCACCGCCTTCGTCGTACACGTGGTAGGTGACACCGTTCTCTTTGATGAACCGGTGAATCTCTTCCTGTCTTCCGGCAAGAGCGCGCGGGCCCATGGACTCCAGCGCGTCCACCAGGAAATTCCAGTGACCGCGAAACGCTCCGTTCTCATCTATGAGTTCGTCGCGGCCGCCGGACGTGCGATACGATTCCAGAATACTCATCTTCGTCTGCAAACTGGCGCTCATCTATCCCGTAGCCTTCCGGCGCGCAAGTCTAATGTATTTGGATATTCCGGATTCTCTTCGTAAAGCGCAAACTCGGATGGCGCGGGACTTCCGGGAAAGAACCTGGAAAGCATCCTGGATTCTGCCTCTCTCTCATTGACAGGCGAAGTATCGTAGCTGCGGCCTCCGGGATGAAAAACATGATAGGTGCAGCCGCCAACGAATGATTTGCGTACGCGATCATACAGATTAAAGAACAAAGGCGAATTCACAGGAATAGACGGATGTAGAGTCCGCGGCGGATTCCAGGCTTTGAAACGGACTCCGGCCACGTAAGTGCCGGTGTGAGATGTTGCTTGAAGGGGCACAGGTCTGCCGTTGCACAAGAGCGCATAACGTTCCGGATGAAAGTGATCCACTCGAACCTGGAGCCTTTCCACAGCCGAATCCACGGCTCTTGCCGTTCCCACAGCACTCATCTCCTCTCCCAGAACTTGCCAGGCCTCCAATGCCTGCCTCAATTCTATGGTGCAATCTTCCACTTGAGACGTACCGTACACAGGAAACCGACTCTCTAGAAATGGAAGGAACCAGCTTTCTTCGAAATCATAACCGGCCCGAGCGAGGTCAGACACAATGGATCGCAGATCTTCCCAGAGAAAGTGAGGCAGCCTGTACTGATCTCGCAACATAAAGCCCCACTCCATCGGAGCGCTACGATATGGCTCTTTACAAAACTTCGCAACCAGAGCGCGCATCAGAAGATGCTGCAGGGAGTTCATCTGCGCATGATATTGCATTTCAAAACCGCGAAACTCCACTATCCCAAGCCGACCAGTCAGCGAATCGGGTGAATGCAACTTATCAATGCTGATCTCTGCTCGATGAGTATTTCCCATTTGATCCACGAGCAGATTGCGAAGGAGTCTATCCACAAGCCACGGTGCGGCATCTCCGGGAACAGGGACTGCGGAACGAGGAAGCTGACTGAATGCGATGGCGAGTTCGTACAGACTCTCCGGATTGGTTTCATCGATTCGCGGCGATTGACTCGTCGCGCCAATGAACTGGCCGGAGAAAAAGTAGGAAAGTGCGGGATGGTGTTGAAAGTACGTGATCAGGCTTCGCAGCAGATCGGGCCTCTGTAGAAATGGACTCTCCATCGGAGTCGGCCCACCCAGGGTGATGTGGTTTCCTCCGCCCGTGCCTGATCTTCTTCCGTCGTGTAAAAACTTTTCCGTAGTCAGGCCACACTTGCGCGCCTCCTCATGAAGGATCTCCAACTTTCGCGCGTGTTCCTCAAAGGAATCAGATGGATGTATGTTGACTTCCACTACGCCGGGATCTGGAGTCACCGCAATTCGACCAAGACGAGAGTCAGTTGGTGGCTCGTAGCCCTCTATCAAAACGGGCATTTGCAATTCAGCAGCAGTGTCCTCAACGCTTGCGATCAAATCTACGTAGTTTGCCGCGTCCCATTGGGGAGACAGAAATACGTACAGCCTTCCGTCTCGTGTTTCAACACAGACGGATGTTCTCATATGTATCATTGGAATCTGAGTCTGCGAAGATGAATCGCCCGATGTAGCGAGAATGGTCTGTGCTCGACGTAGCGTTCTCGCTGCCACATCAGGAAACGGCGACTTCTCTTGCATGGGAGAAAGCTCCGGAAAGCCAATGTCGGTGCCGGATAGACTTTCCAGAGGAAGTCTATAGCCCATCGCAGAATCGCCCGGAATCAGATACATCCTTTCTCTTCTAAAATGCCAGCTGCCGGTAGTCCATGATTGCAGTGAACCGTCAAAATTCAGCGGCAAAGCAAAGCCAGTGATGCTGCCCATTCCTCTTTCGAGCAAAATGCGAAGGCGATTTCTTTCGGATTCAGAACTCAAATCCTTTCGCATTGGATCTACATCCGCCGGCAGATTCCCTTCTTTCCACAAATAGTAGTACGCATCTTCATAGCCCGGAACAATCGTTTCGGTGGTGCCTACGAGTCTTGTGGCGAGAGCCTCAAGGAACATTCTTGCTTCCCTCGGGCCGTAATTGTAGTTTCTGGTTTCATCCGCGAGCAAACGATCATCGCGCCACAGTGGCCTTCCATCTTTGCGGAAAAAAACAGAATAAGCCCAGCGCGGAATCTCTTCTCCCGGATACCATTTGCCCTGGCCGGAATGAAAAGATGACCCGGGGGCAAAGCGACCTCTGAGGGCAAGAGCGAGACGACGCGCCAGATCTTTCTTCTTCAAGCCGTTCGCGGAAATATTCCATTCAGGTGCGTCCCTGTCTGTTTGCGATACGAACGTAGGTTCTCCGCCTGACGTTAGACGAACGTTATGCGACATTAAATCTGCGTCTACGACACGCCCAACTCCCTGAATCTTCTTCCACTGCAAATCGGTGTAGGGTTGCGAAACCCGAGGTGACTCTTCGATTCGCGTGACCTTCATTTCGAAGCTAAAATCGGATTTCGCAGGCTCGACCGCACCCGTGATAGCAGCTGCGTCTTCTGGATTGGGAGAGCAGGCCAGAGGAATATGACCCTCCGAAGTAAAGAGCCCGGAAGTTGCGTCCAGACCAACCCAGCCAGCACCAGGCAAGTACACTTCCGCCCAGGCATGCAAGTCTGTAAAATCGTGCGCAGGTCCGGGCGGTCCAGATAGTGGCGTTTCATCTGGCTTCAGCTGAATCAAATAACCGGAAACAAATCGTGCGGCCAGGCCAAGGCCGCGCAACACGTGCACCAGCAAATGAGCCGAGTCACGACACGAACCACTCTTCAACTTTAGAGTATCTTCGCATGTTTGAACTCCTGGTTCCATGCGAATCAAATAGGACACATCGGAATGAATGCGCTGATTGAGTTCTACCAGAAAGTCGATTGTCTTTTGCTTTCTACGATTGGACTCCACATAGTACTTCAGCAGCGGCCCGTTTTCTCTCAGAGCAAGGTAAGGCGCGAGCTGTGCTTTTACGTCTGGAGAATACTGGAAGGGAAACTGCTCCGCATCTGGCTCAAGAAAGAAATCAAACGGATTGATGGAGTGAAGTTCTGCGACCAGATCCACCGTGAAATCCAGGCGATCCGTTTTCTCCGGAAACACAAGCCTGGCCAGGTGGTTTCCAAAGGGATCTTGCTGCCAGTTGATGAAATGAGGTTCCGGCCCGACGCGAAAGGAATAGGAAAGAATGGGAGTGCGTGAATGGACTGCGGGCTTGAGACGCACTACGTGAGGAAATGCAGTGACTGCATGATCGTATCGATACGAAGTCTTATGATGTAATGCTACGCGAATTGCCATATATCTGAGCAAGCACATCCGTGCTCGCAACAGTAGTGCAAAGAGCGTACCCCGCCTAACACCTTGCAGAGGTCCCGACCTGGTCAGAAAGCGAGGATCCGCCAGGTCTGAACGATTGCCTGCCAGAACGTCCAATATGGCGTTGGTCTGGGTTTAGAAACCGCCATGCCGCAATTCCGTCGGTCCAGCCCGTCCGAAAGCAAATTCGAGAGACTACCGGGAATTCCCGAAACAAAACACGCACCTTAACACGCATACTATAAAAACGCGTATTCCGATACATGAATTATATTTCTTATTTTTTGATTGCGTCATTTATGTTTTGTGTTCCATTAAAAATGGAACTGATCCACGCTCTGGCAACCAGCCTGCTCTCACCTATGGTTCGCTGCTCTGTGTTCGAAGTCGGTCTTGTGACCGGACGCAGAATGCAGGATCTGAAAAAAGTCGGGTGGTTCTTGATCGCCTTTGCGGTCGTTATGCCGTTGATTCATGGATTGCCGGGTGTCTTGATTGGAACATGGACCGGTCTTTCGATCGGAGGAACTTGCGTTGCCAGAATCTCCCATCACCTACCACCTGACAGCTTCTATTGTAGTCACTTTTCCTTTTGACGTTGTTTGTGGAATTCCTTTGTATTACACTCTAGCGGGAGCCATCCAATGAATCTACACCACGTAAAACTGCTGACCATCATTGCCCCGGACAATCTAGAAGCCAGATTGACCAGTGACGTTCGTCTCTTCGGAGCACGCGGATATACGATTTCTCCCGCGGTAGGAGCAGGACTCAGCAGCGTGCGCGACAACGAATGGACTGGAAAAAATATTCGGCTTGAGACGCTTGTAGGGCAAGACGTTGCATACGCTTTGATGGCGCACCTGGCCAAAGATTATTTTGAAAAGTTCGGAGTGATTGCGTTCATGTCCGATGTAGAGGTGCTTCGCAAAGAGCGATTTGACTACCGCTAACGATCCAGCTCTCGCGTTCGATTGAGAATGGAATCAATCTCAGGCGATCTTGCATGTGCAACTGGTCGTGGTTTATTTCTGCGAGACCAGACCCACAAAAGCGCAAATGCTCCCACAATCGCTACCACAATCCAGGGCCACACCACGGGCGGCTTTACGAAGATCATTTTTCCAAAACCTTTTACAAAACCGCTGACCAGATCGACTCTGCCTTCTGCCTGCAGAATGATTACTTGAGGATCTTTACGAATTTCTTCCCCGAACCCTGAGACAAGTCCTTCTTCTATGCTGCTTTCGCTTCTGCCTTCAATGATGCGGTTTTCAATGAACCGACGAAGCTGGACTCCGAAACAATTTTCTTCGATGTGTCCGCATGTTCCTATGATACTGTGGCAACCACAGTAACAATTCACCTTCGACGTAAGTCGATTGAACATCGCAATCTGAGCAGAATCAGTAAGGTGTTCGGGAGCACGGCCCTGAGCCTGTGCCGAGCTGGAAATCATCAGAGCCAGAAACGCAATGCCCACGCTTCTGACAGAAAAAAGAGCCGAGAAACTCATATTCATCAAGGTTTCAGAAACTACCGTCGAAACAACCAAAAATAGATCGCTGTTAGGCGCCCGGGTATGTTTGAAATTGACGCAAATCTGACTCGGCTAAAATGACAAAAATGGGCCTGACGGTCGCCATCGTTCTTGGACTGCTTCTTGCGGTCTGCGCAGCATGGATTGCGCGCGAGTTACGCAATAGACGCAACCAGATCGCTCGTCAGTTGTTCCTGAGACACGGCTCCGTGATGCTTCTGATCAAACCTGACGACGGGAGGATTGCGTTTGCGAACCTGGCGGCGGCCCGCTTCTACGGCTATTCACCGCGTCAGCTCGAGTCCATGTCCGTCAAAGACCTGAACACGCTGGGTCCAGCAGAAGTCCAGGCTGAACTGGATCGCGCGCGAAGGGAAGAGCGCAGCTACTTCCTTTTCCGGCATCGAGTTGCAAGCGGTGACATTCGCACGGTTCAAGTTCATTCTTCTCCGCTGGTCATCGATGGAGAAACCTTTTTGCTCTCCATCATTGATGACGTGACCCACCACGCGAAGCTAACAAAAGAGCGCGAAACCAGAGGGCGCGTTCTTGAACTGCTCGCTGCAAACGCTCCCCTGGAATCCATCCTCACTGAACTTGTACTGGCTTACGAAGATCTCGCGCCCGGTTCCATTTGCTCTATTCTTCTCACGGACAGTGAGGAGAGCACACTTCTTCCTGGTGCCGCTCCTGGTCTTCCCGAATGGTTCAATCATGAAGTGCAGGGACTCTCCACAGGAGAAGGCCAGGGATCGTGCGGAACGGCCATCGCGCGAAAGCAAAGAGTCATTGTTTCAAACATCGCAACGGATCCTTTGTGGGATAAATATCGCCATCTCGCAGAACGCGCAGGCCTTGCCGCATGCTGGTCCGAACCGATTTTTTCAGGATCAAGAAAAATCCTGGGATCATTTGCAATTTACTACAAACAGGTTCGCGAGCCACACGAAGAAGATCTTCAACTCATCTCCAGGCACGCACAACTGGCCAGTCTCTGCATTGAACAAACGCAACTCCGCAGGCGCCAGCAACTGGCCGATCACGTATTTCAAAATACGGGAGAAGGAATTCTCATCACGGACGACAAAAGTCAGATCCTTGCGGCAAACCCTGCCTTCGGCAAACTCACTGGCTATGAACCTGCTGAAATCCTTGGCAAAACACCCAGAATTCTTTCCTCCGGAAAACACCCGAAATCGTTCTACGAAGACATGTGGGGACAGATCAGGAACACAGGCAAATGGAAGGGAGAAATCTGGAACAAACGTAAGAATGGAGAACTTTATCCTGAGCTGCTGAGCATCAGCACGGTATACACCAAAGGATCTGTCATTGGATACTACGTGGCTATATTTACTGATATCTCCAACATCAAAGAAACAGAGGCTCGCCTTGACGAGCTGGCGTACCGCGATCCAATCACAGCGCTCGCCAATCGCTCCCTGTTTCAATTGCGACTCGCAGAAGCATTGCATCGCGCAGAAAGATCAGGCACTTCTGTGTGGATATTGCTCATTGACCTGGATCGATTTAAGGATGTGAATGATGCGCTCGGTCACGAAGTTGGAAACAAACTGCTTGAGGCTGTAACAGGAAGATTTTTAGAAGTGCTCGAACCCGGGGACTTGCTTGCGCGCATGGGAGGAGACGAGTTCGGCTTGCTCCTTGAAAACGCAGACGCTGGAAGAATCGCGCAACGGCTGCTCCATTCGCTAAACGCACCCGTCCATCTCAAAAGCGGAGACCAAATCGATGTGGGTGCAAGTGTGGGGATCAGTCAGTTTCCGCATGACGGTAACTCTGTTGAACAGCTCATACAGAATGCGGATGCTGCCCTCTATGATGCAAAGGCGTCCGGAAGAAGAACATTCCGATTTTACACCAGCACACTCACTGCCCGCGCGAAAGCCAGACTCTCTCTCGAAACAAAACTGCGTCGTGCGCTGGAAAGAAACGAAATCCTTCTTCACTACCAGCCGCAGGTGAACATTCGCACAGGTAAAATTGTAGGAGTAGAAGCACTCGCTCGATGGCCGGACGGTGATCAAATGATTCCACCGGATCAATTTGTTCCGGTTGCAGAAGAATCGGGGCTGATTCTCCCGCTGGGTCAATCTCTCTTCCGAAAAGCATGCATGCAAGCACGACAATGGAATGACGCAGGCATCTCTCTCATGGTGGCTGTGAACCTTTCTGCCAGGCAATGTGCAAACGCTCGTCTCGCGCACGAAATCGCGGAAGTTATTCGCGAGACAGGAGTGAATCCAGAACAACTCGAACTTGAAATTACTGAAACTGCTCTGATGAGTCAGGGGCAAGATGCGCTCAATCTGCTGGAACAAATGAGAAAGATTGGAGTGCGCATGGCTCTAGACGATTTTGGAACAGGCTATTCTTCTCTGGCCTACCTCCGTCACTTTCCAGTCGATACTTTGAAGATTGACCGCAGTTTTATCAGCGAAATCCCCACCCACAACAGTGGTGCTGAAATCACATCCGCCATCATTCGCCTCGGGCATTCGTTGAACTTCACAGTGCTCGCAGAAGGCGTAGAAACAGAAGCACAGCTCGCGTTCCTTGCAAAACAAGAATGCGACCTCTACCAGGGCTACTACCGCGGACGAGCCGTCCCGCCGGAAGAAATCCCGGCTCTTCTGCAATAAACCCATCGAATACTTAGTGCTTGACAAACCTAACACCGTTAGTTTTATTGTCCCCAGACAGCTAACACTGTTAGGAGTAATTATGGAACCGAGACTCACTTTACCGGCCGTTCGGGATACGATCTCGAAAGAATCTTTGCGTAATCCCACATGGAAAGGATTGCTATACTTTGCACGAGACATCGCAGTCTACGCTGCCATTCTGGTTGGACTCTATTCGACAGACGCCTGGTATTTCCTGGTGCCTCTGTGGATTCTGGCAGGCCTGGCCGTGAGCGGCCTTTTCATCATCGGTCATGACGCCGCGCACGGGGCACTTTTCAAAAATCAGAAGCTGGCGTATTTGATCGGACAAATATCCATGCTACCTTCCCTGCACGCGTATCACCAGTGGGTATACGGACACAATCGGATTCACCATGGCCATACCATCAAGATGGAAGGCGACTTTGTCTGGCGCCCAACTTCCCCCGCTCAGTATCGCGACCTTTCCTGGGCAGGAAAGATTTGGCACAGAATCACATGGTCTGCGATCGGCTCTGGCATCTACTATCTAGTTCAAATCTGGTTTGGAGGAATGATCCTGTTCGTCGCGCAGACGAAAGGCGCAAAGCGAGATAGAATTCTGATCATTCTGGCAGCAATCGCGATGATTGCCGTTCCAATCGCACTGTTTCCAACCTGGCAGGCAGGCCTCTGGGTGGCCGTGAAGCTGGGCGTCATTCCATTTCTTGCATTCAACTACTGCATTGGATTCTCTGTCTATGTTCATCATATCCATGACTTCATTCCATGGAAGAAGCACAAAGACTGGACGCCGTTCTACGGACAGATGCTTGGAACTGTGAACTACCACATTCCTGCTTTCTTCAATTTCTTCTTACACAACATTTTCCTGCACATGCCTCACCACGTGAATATGCGCGTGCCTTTCTACAACCTTGGACGGGCCTTGAGCGAGATCAAATCGGTGTATGGACAATATGTGATTGAAAGAAAATCGATGTTCATGGACTATCTACACACTACCAGAAAGTGCAAACTGTTCGACCCAGAAAGCGGAAAGTGGCTAACGTACGCGGAAGCGGCGGAAGAAAGAACGCCAAACCTCAGCCAGTCCGTGCCGGCCTGAGCCGGGAATCTATCCTGGATGCCGCCCTCGAAATTCTAAACGAGGGCGGTATGGCCGCTCTCAGCCTTCGCAGCATCGTCAAGAGACTGGGCTGCAGCGTCGCAGGACCTTACACATATTTCGCGGGACAGGATGAAATCATCAGCACTCTCATCCAGAGAGGAGAAGAGGAACTCACAGGAGACCTCAAACGCGCAGGCCAGGAAGGCGGAGATCTTTTCGAAGTCCTAAGAAGACTGGCCGCCACATACATGACATTCGCGCGGCGCAACCGCGAGCTGCACAAACTCATGTTTAACATCAATGGACACAAACGCATTTTTCCTTCCGCAACCGCAAGCTATCGCGCCTATATTGAGACCATCCGGGGTGGAGTAAAAAGTGGCAGACTTCATTTTTCACGCAAAGGCTACCACGCCATAGCGCGAACTATGTGGGCCTGGCTCTACGGATTGATTGTTCTAGAAATGACCGGCGTTACCACGATGAATGCAGATGAAGCAATCGACGAAGGATTCAGCTTTTTCCAGCGCTTGCTGGAGCAGGGAGAGAAAAGCGCCTAACGGGGCTGCGGATTCACTACAACCAGTGCCTTTGTTTCTCGACTCAAAAACTGATCTAAATCTGTCTTGCTCAATCCGAATTCGTAGAAAGCATGTGACGCCTGATCCGCGTACCAGAAGTAGTTCATGGGCCTGCCCAGTTCCACTTCCGGGTATTCGAGAGTCTTAAAGAAATATTTAGAATCCACCAGATAGAACCATTTCTCAAATCGTCTCAAGAATCGATTCATGCGCGAATTGCGAAACTCATTGTGATCTAACCTTTCGTCATGCGGAAAATCCAGTCTTCGCACGCGACGAGCCAGATCGTGAAAACGCGTAACTACCTTATCCATGCGAAATGGTTTGTGTTCCAGTCTGAATTCAAAAAGAGCAATGGAAATCAAATGAGTGGCCAGCAGTGGAAGACCCTTCTGCAAGGACATGCGAAGCAGGTGGTTGAGATGAGGCTTTTCTGCAGTGTTTCCCGGCGGATGAATGGGAGACCCGGGATGAACCCACAGATCACTTCTTCCCAGAAGATCGGGGCAAAGAAAATCTCCTGTTACACTCAGAGGAACAAGTTTCAAGCTATAGTCCCGCGCAACGTTATCCGGCATAGAGGGCTCGCGAATTCTGCCCCGAAGATGTGGTTCCTGGTCTGCGCAAAGAATGGTCTCTGCCAGATTTGAATCGTCAGGAATATCGAGAGCATCATCTGCCGCAGGATCTTCTGCCGTATCAGGCGCTTCGGGAAAGAATCGACTCAGGCTTGAGAAAAGGGAAGAAGCCTCTCCCAGACGAGAGACAACTCCAGAAACTTTATGTGGAGAGGCGAATGGTTCCCGGGGCCAATTTTTTGCAACGAAGCTCCCGCGACGCATAGGACGATTGAGCAAAAAATGAATGAGAGCAAGCTCATCGAGCGCGGACTTGCGGCTCCAGACGTAGCAGGTTTTTAGTGGATCTGTATCCGGCGCGCGACCAAGGAAAACACGTTCTATCCCACCGGGCCATCTGGCCATCCGCAGAAGCCAGCGCATGGCGCGATTTTGAGAAGAATCTTTATAATAAAATGCAACTGATTCCGGCAAAATCCGGATCGGCAAAAATCCTCCGGTTCTTTTTTGCACGGCCATAGACAACGAGACGGGTCATCCAGTGCCGTCGCAAGCAGGAAACCTTACGCGCACTTTACGCAGGTGGTGGCGTAGGGCAATGCCTCCAGGCGTTCGGCCGCAATTGGTCCGGAACATTTCTCACACTGGCCATATTTTCCTTCTCGGATGCGACCCAGGGCCCGGTCAATCTGTTGGAGCTCTGCGCGAGTTTCGTCGTCTAGAGCGTCCAGCACCTGGTCGTTCTCTCTCTGGATGCTCGCTTCCTCCCAGTCCTCTTCCAGGGGAGAAGACTGCCGCGTGATGTCCTGTTGCAATCTGTCTGCCCGACCGGCCAGTTCGGCCCTTTTTTGAGTCAAAGTTTGTTCGATTTGCTTCAGATTCATTGCTTTACTCTGACTCAGAATCGCAGATCTTACAATGACATTTCTTAGGAAGCAATTATGACGATCAACAGCGTTGACGGCGAAAAAGCGGATGAGGATGAATGCACATGATCCGAATCGCAGCCTTTGGCGACATTCACGGTAGCTTCGACGAAGAAGACCTGCGCATGATTCAACACTCGGATTATGATATGGTTCTGATTGTTGGGGACCTTCCAGGCAGAACACATGCTGGAACACTGGATGTGGCCAGACGCCTCGCACGGATGCCTCGACCTGCCTATTTCATGCCCGGAAATCATGACGGGGTAAGCCTCATTCAACTCATCGCAGAATTGCAGGGGAATCACGCTCTCGTAGAACGATCTCATCGCAGGCAATTCAAGCTGGTTGAAAATCTAAGAGCGGCACTCGGGCCCGTTTCCTATTGTGCTTATTCTCTGCACGAAATCAGCATCAAAGGAACGGCCATCTCTCTCGTATCAGCCAGACCACACAGCATGGGCGGCACCTCTTTTTCCTACAGACCGTATCTAGAAAAAGAATTCGGGATCTCTGACATGAATCAGTCAGCCGAAAAAATCAAACGATTGTTAGACGAAGCCAGATCCCCCGTGCTGGTTCTCGCACACAACGGACCCGCAGGCCTTGGTTCAAAAAGAGATGACATTTTTGGTTGCGACTTTCGCAAAGAAGAAGGCGATTTCGGAGATCCAGATCTTGCAGATGCTCTGGATTATGCGGAAGGAGCAAAGATCCAGGTCCTTGGCGTCGTGGCAGGCCACATGCACCACAGAATTCGCGGCGGTGGTGAACGCGTAACCATTGCTAAGCGGAAAAACACGTTATGCGTCAACTGCGCGCGCGTTCCGAGAATCTTTAAAGAAGATGGGCAAACGCTTCGCCATCATGTTCGAATTGAAATTTCCGAAAAGGGAATGGAAGTAGAACAGGTGACCAGGCCGTGACCCAAAGGATCAAACTGATTACGCGAATTGGAAAACCGCTTGCCTATCAGGAATATCTCCATCTGGAATCTGATCTGCGCGCGCGAAGGGAAGAACTGATTCTAGTCTGCGAGCACAGTCCAGTCATCACAGCCGGCGTTCAATTCAAAGACAAAAGCCTTCGTGTGCCGCAAACTGAGCTTGCGCCACGGGGGGTGGCCTTTTACAAAACTTCCCGCGGTGGGGATGTTACGGCGCATGAACCAGGGCAGATCGTCATTTACGTTCACGTGGATCTGAAGGCAAGAAGCCTGGACGTTTCCAAATTCTTTAAAGGATTGCTAGAAAGTGCGCAGACGGCCGCCAAAAATTCGTTCGGACTGGATCTGGATCTAAACACGGAGGCACCAGGACTATACGTGAGTGGCAGAAAGATTGCATCCATTGGAATTCAATTCAAATCGTTTTTTACGGGACACGGTCTGGCGATCAACGTCACCAATGACCTTTCTACTTTTTCTCTGATTGATCCGTGCGGGTTTGATTCCCTCGAAATGACGAGCGTCGAGAAAGAAGGCGGCAGAGTAGATAAGACCGGACTGTTTATTGATCTCTTTTACGAGCACTTACAGAAGAATCACCTTCCAGAACGAGCGTGATTCAAAAAAAAGAATAATTCGCAAGAACGATCAAGAACACCGAACGGGGGCTGTGTTATGATTCATCAGCATCAAGAGGCATTCAATTGAATTTCGTGCAAAAAGCAGTCTGGTTCGTGGAGAGTCACTTCCGGGAAACCGTAACCCTGGAGGAAATCGCCCAAACTTGCGGTGTTTCCGCGTATCACCTGACTAGAACTTTTGCTACATCCATGGGAATTCCTCTGATGCGATATGTTCGCGCACGGCGACTGAGTGAAGCGGCAAGGCAGCTCATACAGACAAAGGCAAACATCGTGGATGTTGCTCTCGAAACTGGTTACGGCTCGCACGAAGCGTTCACTCGAGCCTTTCGCGATCAATTTGATCTTACGCCCGAACAACTTCGTGCGCAGGGTCACGCAAACAACATCACGCTAGTGGAGGCATTGAGTATGCACAGTTCAACTATGACCAGAATCCAACCACCTCGCCTGGAAAGCGAAGGCCCTCGCATCATCGCAGGATTGATTCAGAGACACGATTGCTCCAATCCTGCCGGAATTCCGGAGCAATGGCAACGCTTCAGCAAGTGGATTGGGAATATTCCCGGGCAGATAGGAGATGCTGCGTACGGCATCAATTACAACTTCGATGAGGAAGGAACGTTCGATTACATGTGCGGAGTGCAGGTGAGCGGCGAATCAACTATCCCGTCGGATTTGAAGGTATTGAAGCTACCCGCGCAGACGTATGCCGTGTTCGAGCATGCGGGACACATTGCCGGTATTCGCGGAAGTTTCACTTCCATATGGAATTGGTTTTCCGCTTCCGACCTGAAGCCAACGGAAGCACCCAACTTGGAGAAATACGGCAGACAATTTGATCCTGCAACCGGACTCGGAGGTCTGGAAATCTGGATTCCGATCCAGAAGTAATCGACAGAGTCAGTTTCGCAGAATTCTCAAATCATGGCCGCTGGTGAAAACACTTTGACACAGAGCGGCCATTTTGATGTTCTGCCAGAGAGCGCCCAGGTAGCTCAGTCGGTAGAGCGTCGGACTGAAAATCCGTGCGTCGGCGGTTCAATTCCGTCCCTGGGCAATCTACTTCTTGCGGTTTTCGCCTTCCTGCCACAATCCTAGAAACTGAGATTCATCAATCTGTGCACAGCGTTCCGGCGCAAAAAGCTGCTTCACAGGCGGTTTGGGATAAATTGAAATTTGATCCGCGTCCGGAATCCAGGTGAGCATTCTGAGAATCGTGTTTACATCTTCTATCTCATACATGGTATAACTCATACCTTTGTTTGGGATGATTTGTTCACTCTGTAGATAACGAGGCATACTTCCTTCGGCCTAGACAGCAAGTACCTGCAAAGTACAATATTTTTCTTGCACAGGAATTCCCCTTCGCGTTTACTCAAGAAAATCGCGGACGCGTCGATCTTCAGGGGGAGCAGGTGGATAAGGGCTATATATTGTGCGTCGACGACGAAGTGAGTGTTCTTGAGACTCTCAGAGAACAGCTCAGACTCCATTTCGGCCAAACGCATGAAGTAGAAGTTGCAGCGAGCGCGGAAGACGCACTCACTCTCATTGCTCAAATCCTGGAATCCGGAGGCCTCATTGAGGTCATCATCACAGACCAGGTGATGCCCGGAATCAAAGGGGACCAGTTTCTTGAAGAAGTGCACAAGCAATTACCGGATACAATCAAGATCCTCCTCACAGGCCACGCAGGTCTGGCCAGCGCCATCCATGCAGTCAACAAAGGCGGGCTCAATCGCTACATTGAAAAACCGTGGAACATGGACTCTCTTAAAGAAGACATATCTCAACTCATCCACAAGTTCAGAGAACATGTGGAAAACCAGAGAATGGTCACCATGCTCGAAAGAAGAGTCGTGGAACTCGAATCCAGAATCGGCGCATAACGTTTCTGGAACTGTCCGGGCCCTCACCGCATTCATTCTTGTAACCGCATCCTTTCTCATTTCTTCTTCCATATTTGCAGAATCGGGCAAGGAAGAAAAAGGACCGACGCGCGTAGAGGCGCTTCGTGCGAAAATTCTCTACGCAAGTTCCACCGAACGCAGAAATGAAATCCGTAAGGTCAAGAGCCTGGCCGCGGACGAACAGAAACTGTTGATCCCGGACGTAGTCAAACTGTGCACGGAAGATCTAGATCCAAATGTTCGCGAAACCAGCATTCGCATTCTGACAGAAATGAAAACGCAGGAAGCGGAAAAAGCCTTCCTCACGGCGCTGAAGGACAAAGTAGATGACGTGCAGCTGGCTGCCATCAGCGGCCTTCGCGAAATTCGCTCCAAAGAAGCAGGCCCACCTCTGGTTGAATTGCTGAAGAGTCTGGACGTTAAGAAAGAACAAACCAAATACAGCTCCATCATGCGAGCGTTAGGCGCTCTTCATCATAAAACGGACTCTGCTCCTTTGATCAAGACAGCGGAAGAAGCAGACACTCACGAAGAAATTCGCAGATCCATCATACTGTATCTGGGGGATGTAAAGGCACAGGATGGTTACGAGTTCTTAATCAAGCTCGCGCGAAACGAAGAAAAAGAGCCAGATCTCCGGGCGTATGCAGTCAATTCCATCGGGCGCATGAAAGAAGCGCGAGCAGTTCCGGATCTCAAGCAAATACTCGAAACCATTCGCAATCAAAAAAGCCCGAAGGAAAGAGCGCGCATGAGCCGTCTTCGTTTCCAGAGCATGGTTGCACTCATGCGGCTGGGAGACAGGTCCATGGTCCCAGAAGTCATGTCCGCCGCACGCGATGATGATCCGGTGGTTCGCCTTCGCGCTGTGAGACAGCTCGGTGAGATGCGCACTCCGGAAGCAAAAGAACTCCTCGAATTCAAATCCAAATATGATGAAAACGCGCGAGTGAAGAAAGCCGCAAAACTGGCGCTGGATGAATGGGACAAAACTCCAGGAGACACAGGATCCGACCTGGACGATTCAGACAAAGAAAAATGATTCGCTCACTTCTGTTCACGATTCTATTTCTGGGAAGCATTCCTGGTTTCGCTCAACAAAAAGAAGAAGTATATGAGGGAGACATTCGCGAGTCCGATTTGCGCAGGCGCGAACTTGTGGAAAAAGTCAAGAAGGGTGAAATACCGGCCGCCATCAAGCTTCGATTCTCAAGAAAAGAATCGGATTTCCTGGTCTTCTACGACATAGAAGGTCGTTCCATCTACTATCGCTACCGCGAAGATCGTTTTGATACGGACGCGGAAAAGAGAGTGGCAGATCTGATTGCAGGAGAAGCCTACGAGGTCACGGGCCCATTTCTTGGCATGTACTACGCCTCCATGATGCACTCATCGGATCATCCAAAGTACAAAGAAATGCTGAACAACGCAGATGCGATCCCCGCTTTCCTATTCAAGTCTGCACGACCCCTTCGAATCGAACAGATCCTTTTATAGAATCAAATAGTACTTGAAAGCAGCGCTTTTTTCCAGCTTCCTGGTTTGTGGCTGAGTTCCGAAACAAAGATGAGTTGCTGCGAGGACATGCAGAAACCGCAAAGCAATTTCAGGAGCGCTGGGACCAGAAAGGGATCACAGGCATCCTCGACGAATTAGAAGATCTGGAGTCTCTCACGGCACGTGCCGACTTCTGGGATGACCCGGAGCGTGCGAAGAAGACTTCGATGAAGAAGTCAGAGCTTGAAAAAAGAACGCAACCCTGGCGCGATCTTCGCCGCGATCTGGATGAATTCCCGGACCTCGTAGACCTCACTCTGGAAGAAGTCAAAGATCAAAAAGCGGCCATCGAAGGACTCGAAGGTGATCTTCACAAGATCAGGGAACGCCTCGAAGACACGCTCCTCGCAGAAGCGTTGACCGGCGAAGATGACGGCAGAGACGCCATTGTTACGATTTCATCCGGAGCCGGCGGCACGGAAAGCCAGGACTGGACTGAAATGCTTTTGCGCATGTACCTTCGCTGGTTTGAAAAGCGTGGCTTTCGCGTAGAGACAGCAGACATACAACAGGGTGAAGAAGCGGGAATCAAAAACGCCACGCTCATTGTTCGCGGTGAAAATGCATTTGGCCTTTTGAATGCGGAAAATGGAGTTCACAGACTGGTTCGGATTTCCCCTTTTGATTCAAACAAAAGAAGACATACTTCTTTCGCAGCCGTGCACGTGACTCCGGACATTGATGATTCCATCATTGTCAACATTGATGAAAAAGATCTTCGCATTGATACATATCGTTCGAGCGGCGCAGGTGGACAGCACGTAAACAAAACAGACTCCGCTGTGAGAATCACACACAATCCTACAGGAATTGTTGTGCAGTGTCAGAATGAACGTTCGCAGATGAAAAACAAATCTACTGCGATGAAAATGCTCAAGGCAAGGCTCCACGAATTAGAAAAACGAAAACTCGAAGACGACATTGAAAGTCGCTCCGGAGAAAAACGAGACGTAGCATGGGGCAGTCAAATTCGAAGCTATGTAATGCATCCCTACAAACTGGTGAAGGACCTTCGCACAGATTATGAAACAGGCAATGTAGACGCAGTCATGGACGGAGATCTAGATCCGTTCGTAAATGCGTATCTCAAAAGCCTCGCTGGAATGGGACCGGCGCTCAAAGCCGGAGAGAAAGCAGAGTAAAGGCATCCGTAGTGGTACGGATATTTTTTTCCAATCACGGATTCGTTTTCTACTCGTAAGACCCGAGCGTTTCGCCTTCGTTTTACACGTTGAGCGATTTTTCTAAATCAGTTTTCAAATACATCGCCGGAATTGCGGTAACCATTTTTCTCTGTGTTTTCCTGGTATTCTGGCTGATCTATTCCCGTACGCTGCAAGCGCAGGAAGAAGAGCTGTCTCGAATTGTTGCACAGGAAGCACGAGCCCTGTCCGTCAACGGTACCTTGATCCGTACTGCCACTGGACGCGACACTACACCTGAGGAAATCCAAAGATTACTCGCCGTGACGAAAGAGGGAACTGGATTTGAAATTGTGGTCGGTCGCGATGTGGGCGATCGCTTCAGCATCTTCGCATCGAGCGAACGAGGTTTTGAATCTCTCGATCTCCCCTGGACAAGCGACAGGGCCGTTCCTATGAAGCGAGCACTGAAAGGTGAAACTGGTCATGATTCCACCGTGGACTATGAAGGCAAAGAGGTGATCGCAGCCTATGCACCTGTGCCAGACCTTCATCTGGGTCTGGTTGCCAAGATGGATCGCAGTGTGATTCGCGAACTGTATTTCTATTCTGTCATCCTGAGCATCTTGCTGGCTGCAGCGCTTTCTATTCTTGTGAGTGTCATTGTTTGGCGCGTTTCGCGCATTTCGTTAGAAAAACGGATTCTACGACCCACTCTCTCGCGCTATGAACTCATGCTGAATCGGTCTCCTCATTGCATTCACGAGATGGGCCCCAACGGCGCGTTTATTTCCATGAACGATGCCGGGCTACGAATGATTCGAAAGCGAAAAGAAGAAATTGAGGGACTTCATTGTCTTGATCTGGTTCACCATTCCGATCAAGCGAGGGTCAAGATGCTCTTCGAACGCGCTCTCAAAGGTGAACCTGTCGAATTCGAATTCAAAATGGTTTCAGGAAAAAGCGCACGCTCAGACTTCACTCCGTGGAAAAATGAAGCGGGCAAAGTCACGCGCATCATTGGAACTACTGTTGATTTGTCGGATGAACTTCAGGCCGCCGAAAACGTGCGGACGCTTGAGAATCTGTTGATGGAAACAGAACGCATCAGCCAGACGGGAAGCTGGTCCCTGGACCTGAAGACAGGCGAACTCGTCTGGTCCAGGGAGATTTACCACATCTTTGAAATCGAGCCCGAATTTGAACCATCTTACGAAGAATTCGTAAACAGCATTCATCCAGAAGATAGAGAGTTCGTAAACACGGCGTACAGGGAATCAGTTTCGTCACGTCAGCAATTTGATGTCACTCACAGGCTCCTCATGACGGATGGCCGCACCAAGTATGTAAGAGAACACGGAATTACGTACTATGATGGAGAGGGAGCCGCAGTGCGATCTGTTGGGACTGTGCAAGACATCACAGCAAGGATTGCCGCAGAGACAAAACTCGCGCAGAGCGAAGCAAAGTACAGACTGCTTTTTGAGTCATCTCCAGATGCTATCCAGGTGGTTGATCCAGTCAAGCTCACGCGATTAGAGTTCAACGATGTGTCCGCAGCACGCCTCGGCTACACCCGCGAAGAATATGCGTCCATCAAAGTGGGCAATCTGAGCGACCCCACCACGGCGGAAACTTTCATCCAGAACATCATTCGAGACGGCGAGGTGGGTGCAAAAGGATCGATTCGAAAGAAGGACGGCGGGCTGCTGCACGTTCATACGATGGCAAAAAAGATCGAAATCAATGGGCAGACCTATTTGTATATGATCAGCCGCGACATCACGGCAGAGGAAAATGCTCTTTCGCAGATCGCAGAAAATCTGGAAAAGGAAAAAGAACTCAATCGGCTTAGATCTGATTTTGTATCCATGATCTCACATCAATTTCGCACGCCGCTGGCCACTATGCATTCCAGTCTTCAGATCATGCAAATCTACTCCAAAAACGGTCATCCACCAGAAAAAATGAATGATCACCTGACGCGAATTGGAAACGAAATCCTGCGACTCACACAGCTCACAGAAGACGTACTGACCATGGGAAAGTATGCAGCGGGCGCCTTCGAATACAAACCGCAGGTCTCTGACATCGGTTGCGCGATCGGAGAAATTCTCGCACAAAGATTTCACGTGCTCTATCCACAAAGACAATGTCAGTTGGAACGCGTGGGGCAACCGCGCAAGAGTGTGTTCGATTCTGTTCTCATGACCCACATATTCACGAACCTGATTTCTAACGCGTATCAGTATTCATCAGGACCCCCCCGAGTTGTGGTAAACTACGTTCCAGATGAAGTATTCGTGGACGTGATCGACGATGGTATTGGGATTTCGGAAGAGGATCTCGGAAGGATTTTTCGACCCTTTTTTCGCGGACACAACGCACTCGCTGCCTCTGGTACCGGGCTCGGGCTGGCGATTGTTCAACAATTTTTGGAAATGCACGGAGCGAGTATCTCGGTTCAGAGTGAACTCAATCACGGCACCACATTTCGCGTCCACATCCCGGACACACAAGAGTGGAGAACCCACCTGTGAAAGCGAGTATACTAGTGATCGAAGACGAAGTAGCGCTGCGCGAAAATATATGTGAACTACTCACGCTCGAAGGCTATGGTATCAGCGAAGCCACCGATGGAATCCAAGGACTCGAAGAAGCAGTGCAGCGCCATCCGGATCTCATTCTATGCGACATTCTCATGCCTCGGATGAACGGGAAGGAATTTCTCGCAGAGGCAAGACGCAGGCGCGAACTTCAGGATACACCGATTGTATTTCTAACTGCGCTTGCCTCCTCTGGAGAAGTGCGCGCTGGGATGAACCTTGGAGCGGATGATTATATCACAAAACCCTTCTCTGCCGACGACTTGATTGTCACCATTGAAACAAGATTGGATCGCAAACGTCGTAGTATGCAAAGTATCCAATCGCGCGTGGAAAAAATTTTGTGGCGATTTGGAGATCAGACATCTGCGGACTTGAACGATCCACTCAATGCCATCGTTTTACCCGCGCGAGTACTGGCAGAGAGAAATCAGAATCTTGAAAAAGATGATATCCGCGTTCTCGCTCGCGGGATTCTCAATGCTTCATCCGAACTTAGCCGGAATATAGATCACCTTCTGTGGCAACAATACCTGGATCAAAAAATACAATCATGGCAAGATGACTCTTTCAAACTGACGACAGAGTGGATCCTGAGCACCTTGCGCAGTACTCTCTGCGATGGGGATACATTTCAAATTCAAGGCCATGTAGACATCACGGTACGCGGCAGCGAAGAAATATTGCGACAAATATTGAGAGAAGCTGCTTTCATCGCCCTCTTTGAGGCTGAAGCAAAACCACTCATTGTTTCCATATCTACAGAATCCGACCACGTCGTGCTGCGAATGGGTTGTCCGCGCGGCGTGGAAGCTCAAGAGGCGAACAAACGAGCAGAACAAGAGGGAGAAAAGATCATAGCAACTCTTCTTGAATCCTGCGGAGGTCAGTACGAAAGAAAGACAATCAATCAATACGATCACCTAACACTTTTGTTGCGGTTAGTTCCGTGAACATACCATGGAAACAGATCGCCTCTGAATTGGAGGATGCAATCCTCATTCTGGACCCCTCACTCGGTATTCAGTTTATCAATCAGGCAGCATCGAGAGTGTTTGGGTACACGGAGCAGGACGTTCTCCGAAAACCAATCGACTTTCTACTGGAATCGGAGACCATGAGGAAACACTCTGAATATCTCGCGCGCCACCCGGAATCCGTCCCCACAGAAACGATGCCTCCACATACAGGAGTGAGAGTTAAACGAAAAGACGGTGAGCTCCTCGAAGCGAATATCATTGTTACCCGGCTCACCTCGGAGAGTGGAACGCACTACCTGGCAACCGTTCGACCGTGCGAGGAAGAGCGTCCAAACAAATCAAACAGCGCAGAATTCGCGCAACATGTTCTGGACGCAATTGACGCTCACGTGGCGATCATGGACTCCAGCGGAACGATTGTTGCCGTCAATTCCGCATGGCGCAGATTTGCAGAACAAAACGATGGGCGTGATGTCACAGAGGGAGCCAACTATCTCCTTGTATGTGACAGAGCATCCGCGGACGACCGCGCAGTAGAAGAAATCGCGTCCGGCATTCGCAAACTGCTGCAGAATGGAGGCGCCCATTTCGACATGAGTACCCGTGCCATTCCAGGAGAGGGATGACCTGGTATACAATGCACGCAATTCCCTTCGTTTGGGCACAAGCCAGGTATGTGGCCGTAATCCACGAAAATGTTACAGCCAGGGTAACCACGCAGATACGGCAACAAGAGCTCGAAAGTCTCTTCATTGACTCCACTCGAATTGCAAAGCTCGGCGGGTGGAGGTTGGATAGAAAGAGCGGGCTCATCATCTGCACAGAAACACTCCTGGAGTTGCTTGATCTTTCGCCTCGCGCTCGCCTGACGTGGCCCGTCATCAAATCGATGATTTCTCGTGGGTCTGCACAAGTATTGATTGGTGCGGTACACCGAGCATTCAAACGGGGAGCAGGGTTCGATGTTCAATTCCAGATCGAGACTGCAACGGGTAAGTGGATCTGGGTTCGATGCGCCGGCGAAGCGAGGCGCCGCTTCTCTGACATCACTGGTCTTTCTGGAATTCTGCAGGATGTGAGCGCTAGCGTTCGCAGCGACATTGCCCTGGATATGGAACGCAAACGATTGGAGCTGGCTATGCAAATCTCCCGTCAGGCGCTCTTTGAAATCGACATTCCCTCGGGAGACATCTTCTGGGATGCCAGAGCGTTTGAAATACACGGGCAAAATCCGTCTGCCTTCACTCCGAACCTGCGCACATTGGATTCACTTCTCATTCCTGAGGACCAGGGGCTCACTGATCGGGTGCAAGCATTCTTTGAAAGCGAAAGACGAATCTGGCACGAGCAGTACAGAATCAAAACGCCAGATGATGGGATTCACTACATAGAAACGCTTGGAACCATTCTGCGAACGGACCGTCCGAGGATCATTGGGATTGCTCGCGACATCACTGCGCGCCGGGAAATTCAGCTGGAACTGGTTCAGGCAAGGGAAGCCGCGGAAGCAGCTACACGAGCGAAGAGCAGATTTCTGGCCAACATGTCTCATGATATCCGGACTCCCATGACTGGAATACTTGGATTTATTAAACTATTACAGAACTCGGGACTCAATCAGGACCAGCAAAGTTACGCCGACATGGCCGCATCTGCGGCCGGATCCCTCCGAACCATTCTGGACGACATCCTGGATTTTTCGCGAATCGAAAGTGGAATGCTGCGCCTGGAAAAGATTCCAGTGAATGTTGCGGATCTTTTGAGCGAATGCACTGGACTATTCAGACTCTCAGCGATGGAAAAAGGCGTTGAACTCGTTTACGATCTCGCACCTGAAACGCCGGCGTTCATACTGGGAGATCCTGTAAGACTCAAGCAGATATTAAACAACCTGATTGGCAATGCGGTCAAGTTTACGGAGAAGGGCAGAATATAAGTGCGCGCGATTTGCTCCTGCGCTTTACACGAAACTTCAATTTGCAGCCTGTGCTTTGAAGTAACGGATACAGGAATAGGAATAGAGGAAGACCGTCTGGACAAAATCTTCAACCCATTCGCACAGGCGGACTCGTCCACCACCAGGCGCTACGGGGGCAGCGGGCTTGGCCTATCCATTTCCAGAGAACTCGCAGTCATGATGGGAGGAACTCTCACTGCACGCGCAAATCATCCGCAGGGCACAACGTTTCGCTTTGAATCAAAAGTAATCATCGCGTCACCTGCTGGAAGACAGCCCCTCAAACATCCCGACCATCAGCGCATTGAAAACGGCCCCCGCATTCTAGTCGCGGACGATCACGAGCTCAATCGCATGTGCATCTCGCTGATGCTGAGAGAGCGCGGACTGGCGTGCGATCTTGCGACAAACGGACAGGAGGCTCTAGAAGCGGCCCGCACGGGTCAGTATAAGATCATATTCATGGACTGCCAGATGCCAGGACTGGATGGATACGCAGCCACGCAGCGCATTCGCCAGGAAAATCTAAACTACTCCCCCGCCATCATTGCTCTGACAGCCAATGCGCTCGAAGGAGAAAAGCAGCGTTGTTTTGAAGCGGGTATGGATGACTACATTGCAAAGCCAATCGATTTCGAACGAATGTTCGAATTGATCGGAAGATACTCCGGAGAACCAGAAGATAAAAATGGAAATTCTTGATTTTACTGTTCTGTCACGTTATTCGCCCAACGCTCTGACGACGATGTTCGGAGTATTTGAAAGCGATACTGTGACGGGGCTACCCACAATCACGCATCTCATGCAATCTGGTGCGAACCCGACTGAACTCGCTCGTCTGTGTCATCGTACGCGAAGCGGTTGCCTTGTGATGGGGGCATCAAGATTAGCATCTGTACTGTTTGACATTGAAAAATCTCCGGGATCCAATGAAAAATCGCCTAACGCTGAGGAACTGGAAGATGCAGCAAAAGAAACAATCGCGGCGCTGCGAGAATATCTAGATATCCAGGGGAAGTAAAATCTCCGCCATTACGCGTCTTTTCTTAGTGTCTTCCCGCGTGTGATCTCTAATTTCAAACAGCGATACACTCCCACCTGCCTGCTGGATTGCCTGCCGTACCACAGTCAACCCTGTTCCCATAGGAAACTCTTCCATTGCAAAGCGATCATCGTACACATTGTGCAATCGTCTAAATGGTTCAAAAATCTCATTTTCCCTTTCAGGTGGAATGCCTGTAATTCCGGCCGGTAAGTCCACGAGATCATTGAGAATACAAATTGAATACCCTCCTTGCGATGAGAAACCCGCAATGTCTACGCGCGATGCGTCTGGAGAATACTTAAATGCGTTCGTCAACAGTTCACGGATCGCGAGCGAAAGACCAATCCTGGACATACGAATGGGACCCGCGGGTGTGGGCAATGCAGAGCGAACGGTTTGTCGTTTAATCCTGCGAAGGTGATCCACTCTTTGCGTCGCTTCGGATACGAGAATAGATAAATCCGCTTCAGGAATTGTTTCAGCTGGATACATTCTTTCCATTGCTTCGACAAACATTTCCATAGAAGAAAGCCAGTGACGAAGGGCCTCCGCCGCTTCTCCTAGAAAAGTAACGGAAGATTCTGGTACAATGTAATCGCCAGAAGGATTGCGAGGAAGAAGTGGAAGAATGTCCACCTGAGTGATCAAAGCACCTGCACCAAGACCCTGGGTCATAGAATGACGAATGTTTCGCACAAGAGCGGCGCTATATTGCATATGCAATCGATCCGCCATCTGCTGCTTCCACGTAAGCCATTCCAGACGACGTTGCTCGGCATCGACCTTCCTGCCCTCCGCCTGCTCCATGAGTTCTTTATTTGCTCTGTCTGCGGTAAGCCTGTGTAGAAGAGCGAGAGCCTCTTCCACCGCATGCGCAGAAGAAACGCGATCGCAAGGCACGGAGGACGTGTCATTCCCCACGAGGATGAGTTTTGCTTCCGACTTCTTTCGCAGAACGCTCACATATGGCGCGGCGCTCGAGCCTGCAGCCACGAAGAAAAAATCAACGCGAACTGCTCCGAGCAAATCCAATGCTTGTGGGCCAGATTCTGCCGTTAGTACTGTGTACTGGTTCTCACGAATCGAAGCTGCCAGCGCATCCAGGCCCGGTCCTGCAAACAAGACGACGGGAGTAGTCATTAACTCAGAATCTGGCGGACAATATCGAGAAACTGCGCAGGCCGAAAAGGCTTCACAATCCACCCGTTGGCGCCCGCCGCAAATCCAGACTGCTTCATTGGCTCTTCAGATTCAGTCGTCAAGGTCAGTATTGGCACTTCCTTGTCCGCAGCCCTGATTTCTTTTATCAGTGTAATGCCGTCCATCACGGGCATGTTGATGTCCGTAATTAGAAGCTCCACACCGGCACCACGAAATTTTTCCAGCGCTTCCTTCCCATCGGATGCCACCAGCACTTCGTAGCCGCCGATCTGCAAGGTCTGTTGCACCATCTTTAGCATGGCCTGAGAGTCATCTACAGCTAGTACCTTTTTCATAAATCACCTCATTTGAGCAGGAGCAAAAGTAATGTTTGTTGAATTGATTTCATAATAGCGGGTGAGGCCGAACTGACGTACTACGTAGGAATCCAGCAAGCCCGTTGGCGATTCCGTCGCCCCGAGAACCAGAAATCCATCCGGGAGAATCACTCGCTGGAATCCTTCTAGAATTTGCTTTCGCACCGCCAGATCAAAGTAGATCAGAACATTTCTACAAAAAACAATGTCAAACTTGCCAGCATAGGGTGTAACCAGAAGATTTTGCTGCTTGAACTCTACCTTCGATCGAATCTCACTCGAGATATTGTATCCCTTGTCAGAAACACGCACAAAGAATTTTGCGCGCAATTCATCTGACACTCCGCGGTTCATCTCATAGTCCGTGAAAAATCCAGCCGACGCCCGTTCCACGCATGTTTCGCTAATGTCTGTGGAGACAAGATTCAAAGACGGAAATATTTGTGGAAACTTAGAATGAATCAGCATTGCAATGGAGTATGCTTCCTGACCGGTAGATCCGGCCGCGCACCAGATATTGAGAGGACGCGAAGCGCCACCGAACGATCTATTTCTTTCCATCCATTCCGGAATCATTTGTTCGACTAACGCCGCAAAGGTGCTTTCGTCCCGAAAAAAGCGTGTTTCGTGAGTAGTAATTCGTTCCAGGAACTTCTTGAAGATAGGAGAATCCTGCGGTCCCGCCAGAACATCGGCCAGCTCATCAAAGGAAGAAAGATTGTTCTCTTCGAGTAGGATTCCCAGACGGCTTCCGATCAAATATTCGTTCTTGTCATCAATGATCACACCGGTCTTCGCGCGGATGACTGTCTTGATGCGGGTCAAATTGGGGGGAGAATTACTCATGTACGCACTCCCGCAAATAATTCATTGAGGCGTTCTGCGATTTTATCCGGAGAAAGTACGGCGTCTACGAGTCCTTCGCGTACGGGTCTCGCGGGCATGCCAAAAATCAAACACGAGTCCTGACTCTGCGCAATGATCTTACCACCTCGAGCGCGTATTTCTTGAATGCCTGAGTATCCATCCTCTCCCATACCCGTCAGAATCAACCCGAGTGCCTGGGGTCCAAATGCTCGCGCGACAGATCGAAAAAGAACGTTTACAGACGGGCGACAGCTCAGCTCCGGATCTCCATCCGTTATGCGCAATTGGCTCCCATCCGACGAAACTTCCAGATGTCGTCCACCCGGAGCAATATACGCGAACCCCGGAGCAAGTGGCTCTGCATCTTCTGCCTCCTTCACTGGAATTCCTGAAGTCTCACTCAAAGAACGAGCCAGTTGGGCTGTAAATACAGGCGGCATATGTTGAACAATGAGAACGGAGGCGTGCAAACCGCGGTTGAGTTTGTTTAGAATCGTCTTTAGAACCGGCGGGCCGCCTGTGGAAATTCCGAGTGCTGCCACTTTGAAATCTCCCGTCACATTGGATCTCATATGTGAAGAATAACTTAGAGAGAACCGTTGTCCGAGTGCGTGAATGCGCGGAAGCAAGTGCGAGCGAAGATACAGAGGAATGTCAGTGTCTTTTTCCGCCGGCTTTGCGAGGAAATCGGCGGCTCCCAGTTGCAATGCCTTGACCGTAGTCTCTGCGCCCCGCTGAGTCCTGGAACTGAACATGATCACGTGAACCGCAGGCCATTCTTCGCGAATAGCGGCTAACGTGGAAAGGCCGTCCATCTCCGGCATTTCCTGATCGAGAATTACCACGGCTGGCTTATGATAACGGATGCGCGGCAAAGCCAGGCGACCGTTGGAGGCCTGGCCTACCACATCCAATCCGGGATCGCTGGCCAGAACATCTCGCAGCGCGTTTCGATACGCTGCAGAGTCGTCCACGATCAAAACGGAAATGCGAGGTTGCATCAAACGAACTCTGGAGTCATTTCTTGTGATCCCTGCATAGTTTGGATAGTGCCTGTTCCCGCACCGTTAGACGACAACTTGAACCGAGTCACTAGATTGTTCAAGTTTCCCGCCAGATCTTTTAGATCCACAGCCAGACGAGTGAAGCTGGCAGATTCCTGTGCGCCGGAGAGAACTGCCGTAGAAACATTGTTGATACTCGCGGTTACGTCATTGGATGCCTGGGCTGTCTGGTTGATGTTGGATGCGATCTCGCGCGTAGTGATGGCCTGCTCTTCCACTGCGCTTGCGATCGATCCGGCAATTTCGTTGATTTGCGAAATGACGCTTGTAATGCTTCCGATTGCGGCGATCACGTTCTCTGTGCTTCCCTGAATCGCGCCAATCTTGTCTTTGATTTCTTCCGAAGATTCAGCCGATTGCCTGGCCAGCTCTTTGACTTCTGAGGCAACCACTGCGAATCCTTTGCCTGCGTCGCCCGCACCGGCCGCTTCTATAGCGGCATTGAGTGCGAGAAGATTGGTCTGGGATGCGATCTCGGAAATACTTTCGATTACCTTCCCGATATCGCGTGCATTGACTCCAAGCTCTTTGACCAGGCTGTTCATTTCGCGCGAAGTGATTTGTGCCTTTTCTGCGACAGTTGCAGAGTCGGAGGACTTCCTCGCCACTTCCTGAATGGAAATGGACATCTCTTCTGTCGAAGAAGTCACAGATTGAAGATTCGTATTCATTTGAGTCGCGGCACTCGCGATACCTGCGAAAGTCTCAGACTGCTGCGCCACTTTATCCAATCCGGCAGAGAGACTCGTACTGGCGGAAGTTAGATTTCCGGCGGCAGAATCCAGTGACTCCACGCTCTCCTTGATTTGACCAATCACGGCAGCCGTGTTCACGAGCATGCTGAGCAGAGCCTGGAATAGATCCCCTACTTCGTCATTGCGATCATGCGGAATTCGCACGCTCAAATCTCCAGTAGCGATCAATCTAGCATAATCCGCAGCTTCCTTAATCGGGCGGAGAACAGAATTTGACAGCCCGGCGCCGACCGCAAGAGTCAATACGGAAAAGACTACGGAAAGGCCGACAGCAACCTTACCGTGAAGCAAATCGAATGCTGCATCCAGGCCAAGGCCCATCACTACGACAGTCACGAATACAAGGAATAACCAGAACTTCGCTTTCAAAGACATTCGTTTGCGCAGAGAAGAAGGGACGGTTGCCTTTCCCTCCAGAACGCTGCGGTACAGGCGCGCGGCCTTTTCAATCTGATCCCGTTGCGGTTTGCGGCGAACGGACATATAACCGACCAGATTTCCATTCTCGAATCGCGGTGCCACGTTCGCATCCACCCAGTAATGATCCCCGTTCGTGGCTCTATTCACGACGAGGCCATTCCATGGCTTTCCAGCCTGGAGTGTTTGCCAGAAATCTTTAAAAGCGGAACGTGGCATCAAAGGATGACGCACAACGTTATGCGGCTTTCCTACCAGCTCCTCCTGCGTGTAGCCTGCGATCTTCAAAAAAGCTTTGTTCGCATACACTACTCTCGACTTCAAATCTGTCATAGACACTAGAATGTCTCCGTCATCCATGATGCGCTCTTTTCCTGTGAGCGTTACATTCATTTGCTTCTTTTCAGCGTCTTTCATCCCTTGTGCCTTCATGCTTCCTCCGACTAAACTCTAAGAATTCCTTGTGGATCAATGATTTGTACGATTCCATTTTCAGTCTGGATCACACCGGCGATCAGCCGCAGGTGCTCCTCCGCCAGATGAGGTGGTGGCGGTTCTAGAGCGTTCTCTGTTGTCAGTATATCTTCCACCGCATCGACGCGAATCGCGATCGGATGCTCGCCTGCCTTCAGTCGAATCACGGCGCCGCTCGATGCCTCCCCTTTCGAAGGGGAAAACATTGACGGCAGATCGATGACTGTAACTACTTCTCCGCGCAGATTCATGATGCCGCTAATGTGAGGGCGCGCACGCGGTACTGGATAAACGCGAGAACGAAGATTCACTTCATGACAGGAATCGAGAGCCACGCCGTAGCGTACTCCTCGCATACAAAACACCAGGTATTGACGATGAATGCTCATGATGCGCCTCCGTTCAGAAGCACTTCAGGCGAAAGCACTACAATGGTTCTTGAATCGACAACGCATCGGCCAAGGATAGGGGAACCTGGATCGAGACCGAGTTCAACAGGAGGCAGATCATTTCCAACTCGCAACGCTTCGTCCGCAACGATCGCTGCCGTGCGTCCGCCTCGAGTGAAAATCACAAGGAAGGCACCATCGCTTGCTGGAACGGGAAGCAAACTTTCCAGGCGAATGAGTGGAATCGGACCACTGGTGTAGTGGACCACTTCCTTTCCGAGGCTGCTCTCTTCTTGATAACGAGTGCGCTTTTCCACTCTCGGAAACGATTCAACCGGAAGAGCGAATTCGGATCCGCCATATTGAAAGACCAGTCCGGCAAAGGCAGCGTCCGTAATTGCGTCTTCCGCGGATTGCGCAACGGAATCAATGCCGGAACTCGATAGATTCACCGAACGCGCAATTCCACCCGTGTCTAGAATCGGCACTGCACTGCTGTCTGCGAGGACCGCCGCACCGGCATAGAGTCCGATTTCCTGAAGCTGACGCCCCAGCGGTTTCACGAGAATTTCTTCCGGATTATCCAGGCCCTCGATGGTCAAACCGTACAGTCCGCGCTCGGAGCGAACCACGACGAGAAATCCAATCTTCTCAGATGGCTCGTCTGTAAATAGTTGTTTTAGATCAATGATTGGCAAGAGCCGAGAACGAAGACGATATACGGTTGCACTGCTCATTTGCGCGACTGCGGACGGATCAAATCGCACAAGCTCGACTGCATTCATCTGCGGGATGGCAAACCTCTGCGATCCTGCGCGAACGATCAAACAAGTGATGATAGAAAGAGTTTGCGGCAAAGAGGCGATGAACTGAGTTCCAGCACCAGGCTGACTGCGAACCACAATCGACCCACCTGCTGATTCAAAACTCGTGCGCACCACATCCATGCCCACGCCTCGACCGGATGTTTCTGTTACCTTTGATTTAGTACTCAGACCGGAATGAAAAATAAATTCAGCAATTTCATCTGGCGAAAGAGATGCAGCACGGACAGAATCCACAAGTCCATGCGCTTCCGCTGCCTGCAGGATCGCGCGGTGATTGAGACCCCTGCCGTCGTCTTCAATTTGAATGACAACGTTGCCGCCCATCAGCTGCGCTTTGACTTCAAGAGTACCAGCTGCCGGCTTCCCCTTCTGTAAACGTTCCGCACTCGATTCAATCCCATGATCGATCGCATTGCGAATCATATGCACAAGCGGATCAGCAATCGTGTCCAGAAGACGTTTATCCAGTTCTACTGAATCCCCCAGGATGACGAGTCTCACTTCCTTTTGCGTCGCGGCCGCGGTATCTCTCACAAGACGCGGAAGTCTCTGGAAGAAAACACGAAGCGGTTGCAGACGGACTCGCATGACTTCTTCCTGAAGTCGCGTGATCAATGAATTGATTCTTCCGCCAGCTCTGAAAAGTACAGGATCCTTGCGGAGTTTCTGCATAAACTCATTGCGCGCGCCCACAGCTTCGCCCGCCAGATTGATGAGTCGATCAATGACAGCGACGGAAACACGCAGATGTGTCTCTTCCGTCTTCTTCGGATGGTCGATACGTTCCACGCGGGAATGAACTTCCGCAGGTAGATTGGTGGGAACCGGGGCAGCCGAATAGATCACCTGTAGGTGATCCGGGCTCAGAGAGTTGATCTCCGCTATTTCAGTTGGATCGCCCGGAGTCAGAATGAGAAATGAACATGGAACAGATAGATCCGTTGAATCCAGACCCGATAGGCGATCTTCTCTGATCATGGCTCCCAGGACAGTCGTTCCATTCCAGAGCGATTCAAATGCACGCAGTGAAGTGCGAAGATCCGCGGCCGGATCACGCGCGAGGTTTACTGTTATAAGACTAAGAGTCTTCCCTTCCGATCTGGCTCGCTCCAGATGCCTCGAGGCCACTTTGATTTTCTTCGAAACTCCATTGTCTGCTTTTTGATTTGCGATGCTGCGATTGGCCGCTGCCGGAGCCACGCGCTCCACTGGCTTCCCTGCATCGCCTTCATGTGAATCCAGTAGAGTTCGGAGACGATCAATGCCAGAAAGAACCAGTTCCGTCTGCGATAGGCTGAGCGGAGCGAGCGTCTGGCGTGCATTGTCCAGCTCAGTTTCCAGAGAATGCGCCAGCTTTCCAATTTCCGGATTTCCGAGCATGCTCGTGTTACCTTTTACAGTATGAATCAGTCGAAACAACTCCAGCAGTTCCCCGGGCTCGAATTGACTTTCCAGGCGCAAGACACACTCTTCCGCTCGCATCAGAAGGTCGCGAGCCTCCGTCACAAATTCAGCACGAATCGCATCTTGTTCTGGCAGTCTCATGATGCCTTCAACTCAAGCATACGTTCAAATCCCAGCGGGCGCAAAAGATCAACTAACTCCTGTTCGGCGATGAGTTTAACAGTACGATCGTTTTCCTTAAGATGACGCGCAATGGCTACCGCCAGAGCCAGTAAACCGGATGTGGTTTCTTCTGCATCTCCCAGATGCAACAGGACAACGGGTTCCAGGTGATCCTGAATGGAAACCAGGTAGTTCTTTAATTGTTCGCGATCTTTCTGTAGATCGTCTACGGACAAATGAAGATGAGATTGGCCCTTTTTTGAAAAGTAGTTCATATCTATATTCTGAAGAGTGTTACAGTCGATTGCAGATCGTTGGAAACGCCCTGCAGAGTGTTGGCCTGATTGGCCACTTTCACTGCATTTTGCGCTCCATCTTTTGCCACGTCCGTAATGCTCGAAATATTTTTGGTAACTTCACTCGTTGCCTGAGCCGATTGAACCACGTTGCTTGCAATTTCGCGCGTCGCGATAGATTGTTCCTGGACTGCCGCCGCGATACTTGAGTTCACTTCGTTTACCTGTGCGATCATGGCCGCGATATCAACGATGGCGCCCTGCGCGCTCTGAGCGCTTCCCTGAATCTCTGATACTCTCTGCTTGATCGTGTCCGCGGACTGCCTGGCCTGACGCGCGAGAGTTTTCACCTCTGCTGCGACGACTGAGAATCCACGACCTGCTTCTCCCGCACCAGCAGCTTCTACTGCGGCGTTCAAAGCCAGCAGGTTTGTCTGGTCCGCGATGTCTACGATGCCATCTATCACTTTGCCAATCTTTCGCGCATCTTCACCGAGCTGCTGGATAATCTTGTTTGCGCCGATTGCGGATTGATCCGCCTGTTGTGCGATCTGCGCTGCGTGCGTGGACTGCTTGGCAACTTCCGCGATGGAAATAGACATCTCTTCCGCCGAACCTGAAACAGATTGCATATTCTGATCCATCTGGGTAGCGGCAGACGCGATGTTCATAGACTGCGAAGACATCTGTTCCGTCCCCGCCGCAAGCATCTGACTTGCGTCTGTCAAATCGCGCGCGGAACCCTGGAGGGTTCCAGTAGTGGCGACCATTTCTTTCACAACACCGTGAATTGAAACCAGGAACTTATTGAGGCTTCTGGCCAATATCCCGAGCTCGTCATCCTGGTTCAAATCCAGGCGCGTGGTCAGGTCTCCTTGTTCCACTTTCTGAACGCACTCCACTGCATCGGAAATCGGATTGGTGATACTCTGAACAATTGCAACCACGAGCGAAATCAGAAGCACAAGAAGGAATACTATAGAAAGACTTAGTATCCCAATCTTCAGAAGGAGAGAGTTGGTTCTCGCGTGCAAATGCTCAGAAACAATCGTCGAAATCCCTGTATTCAGGTCCCGGTAAGCAGATAGCGTATTGGTTGCAAGCGTCCCATATTCCGCAGGATCCATATCCTGAGCAACCAGCACGTGATTCTTGATAGTCACGTTCAAACGTGCGCGCTGGGCTTCTGCGGCTGTGATCAGGGCATTGAGCCGGGCCTTGAACTCCGGATCGTAACCATACGCGATCTCCGTATCCTGGTGCAAGCGACCCATCAACAGGTTTATTTCAGCCATCGATCTTTCTATGTCTTCGCGGTCTGAATCCGGCAACTTCTGCGTGATCAGAACGCGGCGTCCAATTCCTCGTTCCACTCCAGTTGCGTTCACAATGAGAGGCATAGTGCGTGAGAAAGAAACGATCAAATAGTTCGTGGCAGGATCCGGATCGATCACCAGGCCTGAATAACACCCGACCAGCTCGATCATGTCTGTCTCAAGTTGGACGATTTCAGTGTGCCTGCGAAAGGTGAGGGCAACGTCTTTCTCAGAACTGTACGTGTGCATGATCTCGTCCCAGCCCTTCGTGATTTTAGACCATAGTTCGAAGACGCGCATTTCCTTGCCGTGACGGTCCGTAAACTTTGAAATGACTTTGCTATATTCAGCAACTTCCGTTTCAGCCTTCCGTAATTTCGTTTCTGTCCTACGATCGCCTCGCACTGCATCGATGGCGAATTGACGATGATCCATGATGGAGATTTGCATGGGAGCAATCGCATTGGCGTATTCTAGTCCTTGCTGTTCCAGCGCGGTCGCGCGAAGGTCGGTGATTTCATTGAACAGAATCCAGGCCGCGAGACACAGTGGAGGAACAACTGCGATGATCAGCACCAGTTTGAGTCGCGCCTGAATCGTCGTGCTTTTGATGACCGGCGCATAAAAACGGTGGATGATGGCGGACAACTTCTCAGACACCTGCGAACCTCATGTTTCTGATTTACAGTAACATGAATGTCAGGATGGTTCAATTGGTAGTGGTGCTTGTTTTTTCAGTACGAGTACGGAACCTTGCAATGGTTAAATGAGCGCTTTCTGCATGGCGAATTTTACAAGGCCCTGCACATTCGAAATTTTCAGCTTTTGCATCATTCGCGCGCGATGAGACTCGACTGTACGAACACTGAGAATCAATCTCTTCGCGATGTCTTTGTTCATCAATCCTTGTGCGATGAGCTTGAGCACTTCCAGTTCACGTTTGGAGAGTAGATCCAGCGAGGTTTGTGATTGCTGGATCGTGGCATAGTCCTCCACCATCATCTTGCGAATATCTTCTGAATAGTATTTTGAACCGGAATGAACCGTGCGAATGGCGGAAAGTAGCCTTTCAAAGATCTCTTCTTTGATCACGTATCCGTCCACCTGCCGTTGGATCGCCGCCTGAAAAAACTCGCGATCCCGATGCATAGTCAGAGCGATGATACGAACATTTGGAAATCGTTGCTTGATTTCCTCGAGACAGGTCAATCCATCCATTCCAGGCAACGTGAGATCCAGTAGCACAATGTCACACGACGTTGTCTGGAGCCTCTCAAGTGCTTCCTCTGCACTCGCTGCTTCGCCAACCACCGCGATGCCAGAATCTTCTTCGAGCAGTTTCTGGAGGCCAAGGCGAAAAAGCGCATGATCCTCCACATGAAAAACACGGATGGAGGCGACCGGCGACGAAGTCGCGCGAGATCTAACGAGAGTAGATTTCATACGACCAGACCAATGTACGCGAAGAGAGATTGGGCGGCAAGACAGTTCAGATTATTTATGTTCGCTTTCGCCTTACGACCATGAACGACGTGCGAAAGCCAGAAATTCCTTTTCCACAATTGGAGGGCTGTACAGAAACCCTTGCACCTCTTCGCATCCATGCGAAGCCAAAAAATCGGCCTGCTCCACCTTTTCTACGCCTTCACCAACGAGAATGAGTCCCAAACTCTTTCCGAGCTGGCATATCGCACGCACGATGTTCGCGTCCGACTCATCTCCTGGCAAATCGCGCACGAAAGAGCGATCGATCTTCAACTTGTTGAGCGGAAGCATCTTCAAATAGCGAAGCGAAGAGTAGCCACATCCAAAATCGTCTACAGCCAGCTGCAGCCCCAGTTCGCGTACTTGCTTGAATAGGGCAACGGACCTATGGATGTCCTTGATCAAGAACGTTTCTGTGATTTCCAGTTCGAGAGAATTCGTGTGGCCGCCGAGAGATTGCAGAAGAGGCAGAAAATCGGCACTTTCAAGCTGGCGGCCGCTGACGTTCACTGCCAGAGTAAAATCCTCCGGCAAACCTTGCATTTTCCATTCGGATAACTTCTTCGCACTCTCCGAAAGCACCCAGTTTCCGATTTGATCAATGGTCCCGGATTCTTCCGCGACTGGAATAAAAACCGACGGGGGAACATTGCCCAGCCTGGGATGGGTCCAGCGCACGAGGGCTTCTGCGCCTACGACGCGACCCGGAAGCAAAACACGAGGCTGAAAAACGAGATGAAATTCATTTCGCGCGAGAGCCTGACGCAATTCACTCTCCAGAAATAGTTGGTCCCCCAGGCGAGTCTCCATGGATTCATCAAAAATGCGAAAGCCTGTTCCACCCGACGCTTCCGCATACTTTGCCGCGACGCGTGCATTTCTCAGCGCGCTTTCGAATGGCACATCGTGCTTGAGTTGGGACATACCGAACAGCCCGGGCAGATGAAGAAGTCGCTCGTTGCACTCAAGGCAAGAGTGAAAGAGGCGAAGACATTGTTCTGCGTGAACTGAGGCCCCAGCCTCGTCCGCATTCAGGACAAAGAATGCAAGCTCATCGCGCCCTATGCGAAACACTGCGGAACCCGTCCCAGTCATCAACCGTTCCGAAATAGCTCGAATGATGCAGCGAACATCATCTGCAGCTACCATGGGCGCAATTCTTTCGAGACCAGGAAACCTGGCGATCACCAGGTATCCATTCTCGTCTCTTGCGAAAGTTTCGTATTCCGCCTTTAGAAGTGGCTCCAGTGGAAGCTCCGTAGTTTCGTCGAAGCTTGCGGAAAAAATAAGCCTCTGTTCTTGCATTGCGAAATTCTCGCGATATCTTCTCTCGATGACCTGGTTTCTTCTGATCCGAGCCTGAATAGAGGCAATGAGTTCATCTGGATGAAACGGCTTGCTCAAGTAATCGTCCGCACCGGACATCATTCCTTCGCGCAAATCCTCCGCGCCTCCACGGCTCGTGAGAAAAATAAACGGAATATGCTGAAGCCTGGGATCCTGCTGCACGGAACGGAGGATTCTAAAACCGTCCATGTCTGGCAGATTGATGTCACACAGAATCACATCTGGATCCTCTTGACCCGCAGCCTCAAGTCCACTCGACCCGTCTGATCTGCAGACGGGTTCGTAACCTCTTTCTTCAAGGATGGATCGAATCGCCTGAGTAACCACAGGATTGTCTTCGATTACAAGCACTTTGCAATCTACCGGATTCACGCCCACATCCTACAATGCGGGAAGATTAGTTTCAATAGGTAGTGCGACTATTTTTTTGAGTACTTCTACGTACGCGACTTTAGCCCTTCACGCACAAAACCTGTTTCAGTTCATGAACGATTCCCACCAGATCCGATTGATCCGCCATCACCTGTGCGATATCTTTGTACGCGCCAGGAATTTCATCCAGTACTCCGTGATCCTTTCTGCATTCCACTCCGCTGGTTTGTTCGCGCAAATCTTTTTCCGTGAAAGTGCGCTTAGCTTGAGTTCTGCTCATGCGACGACCTGCACCGTGCGAAGCGCTTTCGAAGGCATCTGGATGGCCCAGCCCTCGAACTATGAATGATCGTGTTCCCATGGACCCCGGAATGATTCCCATTTCTCCACGTCCTGCACGGATGGCGCCCTTTCGCGTAACAAAAACCTTCTCACCAAAATGGACTTCCTCGGCTACATAGTTGTGATGACACATGATTGGTCTTTGAAACTTTACGCTCGGAAAGAATTCACGCATCACATCCTGATAAATTTCAAACATGGTTTCCCTGTTCAAGAAGGCATATCTCTGCGCCCAGTAAAGGTCACGTCTGTACGCCTCCATTTCCGGTGTTCCCGAGAGGAAAACCGCCAGATCTCGATCCGGCAGCTTTTGATTGTGAATCAGCTTCTTTGCAATGGAAATGTGTAGTTCCGCTAGCGTCTTACCAATGTTACGCGATCCAGAATGAAGCATCAACCAGACTCTCTGCTCTGTATCCAGACAAAGCTCTATAAAATGGTTTCCGCCACCCAGTGTGCCACATTGATGAATTGCTTTCTTTTCCAGTTTCTGCACCAGGGGATGAAGCTTTCCAAATTCGGAAAAAAACTTAACTTCTGATTTTCGCACTCGAGCCTGAGAATGCTCCTTGTGTCCTACCGGGATCATTGCTTCTATGCGCGATCGGATGGCTCCCAGGTGGTCCGGAAGATCTGACGCTTTCAGGCTGGTCTGCACTGCTCCCATTCCACAACCGATGTCCACTCCGACTGCCGCGGGCGAAATAGCTTCGCGTGTCGCAATCACAGATCCGATCGTTGCGCCGATTCCCAGATGAACATCTGGCATCGCGGCCACATGGCGAAATACCCACGGAAGAGAGGCGATATTCTTCAGCTGCACAAGCGCGCCGCTTTCCACATCCTCAAGGCGCGTCCACAGTTTGACAGGAATCTTACCCGGGATTTCCGAAATCGGCACTAACGCCTGCCCTTTCTGCCGCGCATCTGTGTTGTCTGTCCTTGCTTCTTTCCGCTCTTTTTCTGAGCGAGTTTCATAAAATCGACTTTCTCCCCTTTTTCCACGGACAGCATCGCATCGCGAAGAAGGGCTGCCTTTTCAAACTCCATATTGGCCGCTGCCTGTAGCATGGCCCGGCGGAGTTCTTCCATCTGCTCTTTTGCAGACATTTCATCAGTGATTTTTAGCTGCGCCCCAATCTCCTCTACGATCTTCTCCTCTACATCCGCGAGATTCTCGCGTTCGATCATGTCGTAGATTTCTTTGCGAATGGTCTGCGGAGTGATTCCTTCCTTCTCATTGTGAGCCGCCTGAATGGCGCGACGACGTTTTGTTTCTGCCATCGCGTTTTCCATAGAAGGAGTGATTTTATCCGCGTAGAGAATTGCTTTTCCGTGCAAGTTCCGCGCAGCCCGACCAATGGTCTGGATCAATGAACGAGCATTCCTGAGAAAACCCTCTTTGTCCGCATCCAGGATGGCCACCAGAGAGACTTCTGGAATATCCAGACCCTCTCGTAACAAATTCACACCTACCAGAACATCGTACTTTCCTTTGCGCAAATCGCGAATGATTTCCACGCGTTCCATGGTCTGCACCTCTGAATGCAGATAGGCGACCTTGATATCCAGATCCGAAAGGTAGTCGGACAGATCTTCCGCCATCTTCTTGGTAAGTGTTGTGATGAGGACGCGCTCGGACACGGCGGTGCGTTTTCGAACTTCCAGCATAAGATCTTCAATCTGATTCTTGACTGGCCGAACCTCTACTTCCGGATCAAGCAGTCCCGTTGGACGAATGAGCTGCTCTACCGTTACTTCCGCGTTTTTTGACTCGTAGTCTGCGGGAGTGGCGCTCACATACATTACGTTTTTCGCGAGACTTTCAAATTCTTTGAAATTCAGAGGGCGATTGTCCAGAGCGGACGGAAGCCTGAATCCAAAGTCAACTAACGTCTGTTTCCTGGCACGATCTCCTTCAAACATTCCACCGATTTGAGGAATCGTCACGTGACTCTCGTCAATGATGACCACAAAGTCATCTGGAAAGTAGTCGATCAGACAGGCGGGCCTTTCTCCGGCTTTCCTCCCGGAAAGAGGTCTGGAATAGTTTTCTATGCCATTGCAGTATCCCATCTCCGTCAGCATTTCCAGATCATATCGGGTTCGGTGATCTATTCGCTCCGCTTCAAGAAGTTTCCCTTTTTCTTTGAAGAAAGCAATCTGAGCCTCCAGCTCCTGTCGGATGACTTCCACTGCATCTTTTAAACGAGGTGGAGAGGTGATGAAATGTTTCGCAGGGTAGATGATGGCTCTCTTCATCTTATCGAGCGAACGCCCTGTCAGAGGATCAAACATAGAAATCGCTTCAATCTCATCTCCAAACCATTCCACCCGGATTCCTTCCTGTCTGTATGCTGGAAAGATTTCGAGAGTGTCCCCTCTTGCGCGAAACGTCCCGCGCGCCGGTGCAATGTCATTGCGAACGTACTGAATGTGAAGGAGTTGTCGAATCACGTCATTACGATCTATCTCCAGACCCTGATCAATCATCACAAGGCTGTGACTGTATTCTTCGGGAGAACCCAGACCATAAATGCAAGAAACGGAGGACACAATGACAACGTCGCGTCTCTCAAGCAAGCTTGCCGTCGCGCGAAGGCGCAACCGATCGATCTCCTCGTTTATGGACGCATCTTTCTCAATGTATGTATCGCTCGATGCTACGTACGCTTCTGGTTGATAATAATCGTAGTAAGAAACAAAATACTCCACTGCGTTTTCCGGAAAGAATTCCCGGAATTCTCTATAGAGCTGTGCAGCGAGAGTCTTGTTGTGAGTGAGTATGAGCGCTGGCTTTTGAATTCCCTCCAGAAAGGACGCCATGGTATACGTTTTACCTGAACCGGTAACGCCCACCAGGCAGAGTTTTTGTTTCCCTTGATTGTACGCGTCCACCAGCTGTGCTATGGCGTGCGGTTGATCCCCCGCTGCTTTGTATTCCGAAACCAGTCTAAATCTTCTTTCTTCAGCCACGGGAGAAGGAAGCCAGGAGGCAGACAACGGTCAACTGCAAGGGGCCATTTTTTTGCTATCTGGAGGCGCGGGACTGGTTATTTTGAGATTCGCGGGAACGAATGGTCCTCCCGCCGGGTCTTACGATTGGGAAACGGCAATGAATAACAAGTATGTATTTGGCGCAGCGGGCGTGGTTCTGGGTGCCTGCCTGACGGTGGGTGCCGGCGCGGCTATGTGGAGATGCTACGGCCCCATGGGATCGCCTGAAACTAGAGCGGCCTGGGTTGTAAAAAAACTTTCATCTGATCTGGATCTGGACGCCACTCAGATCCAGAAACTCACAGCCATCAAGGACGAAGTTCTCAAACACAGAGCAGCCACCGCCAGTGGTCGCGAAGAGATGCACAAGGCTGTGCTCGCCCAGGTGGAGTCGGCGAACGTGGATAAGGCAGCACTCAACAAAATTTTCGACTCTCACATGAGCGACATGAAAGACAGCAGAGTGTTTCTCATTGATAAATTCGCAGAGTTTCATTCTATTTTGCGAGATGATCAGAAGAAGACACTCAAAAAGAAGATGGAACACTTCCTGATGTCTCACGATGCGCCAATCTGATGGGGACAATGACGGAAGCAGAATTTACTGAAATCGTCGAAAGCACGAAGAGAGTCGTACTCTCTGCGATCGAGAAAAATCTGTACCCGCGGTTCCTTCATGCAATCGATGATGTAGTGCAGGAGACGTATCTTCGTGCATACAAAAGCCTGCAGAAGAAACAATTCGAAGGCAGATCTGCACTGACCACCTGGCTTTATACGATCGCACGAAACGAGTCGATTCGAATGAATGAGAAACTTGGTCGCGAAGACAAGAAAATAGCCAAATTGCAGGCCGAACCAGACAGAGAGCCCGCTCCTCAGTCCGATAACAATTCAGAAGACATGATGGGATGGGTGAAGCGGTTGCCTGCGCGATACATGCAAGTTATTAAAATGTATTTGGGCGGATCCAGTGAAAAGGAAATCGCAGATCGTCTTGAAATCAGCCCGGGAACCGTGAAGTCCAGGGCACACCGGGCAAGAGAAATGATGCGAAAGATGATGGAGAAGGAGGGACAACATGCAGTCAAGTGATCAAGCATTGAAACACGAAATTGAGAGCAGATGCTCCAGTCATGAGTGGACGTGCAACGTTGCCAGAATGGTATCAGGCACGGTGCGAAGAAGAATTAGAATTCGCAATACGGTCATTGCCGTGACGTTCTCTGTTCTGCTTCCTGCAGGTTTAACCGCAAGCGGCCATATGGAAAGAGCAGCGTATGCTCTTCTCGATTCTATGGTTGGAGTTCGTCACCAGCTGGTAATTCAACCGGTAACCACAGAGGAAGTAGATACCCTCATCGAAATCGCTCTCAATAATTGATCGCGCTCAGAATTTTGGCCATCTGGCCCAGGGCGCGAGTCAGTTGCGATTCTGACAAATGCGCCACTGAGAAAATGAGAGATGGCGAATAACGTGTAAAATAGTTTCTTCGCGCGGATCCGGGAACTATCCCATGATCCAGGCAGCTCTGCTCAAACCGATTGAATAGCGCGATTCCTTTCTTCCATTTTGCAAAAACGTGCAAGCCTGTTTCCGATTCAGCGATCTCAAGTACGTCCCCAAAATGATCCCTCAACAAACGATTCAACAAATCATGTCGTCTGGAATAGACTCTGGCCGCTCGCCTGAGATGCCGCTCATAGGCCCCTGATCTCATCAATTCAGAAAGCGCGCTTTGTTCAATGGTCCCGGCGGGATGTGTTTCAAATGTGCGCTTCGCGCGCAAGAAAGGATCGAGTAGATTTTCAGGCAGAACCGCATAACCCAGCCTGAGTCCCGCAGCAAGTGTACGCGAGAATGTTCCAACGTGAACGACGCGAGCCGGAGCCAGGCACTGCAATGGCTCGAGTGGTCTTCCTCTTCTTCTGAATTCGCTATCGTAGTCATCTTCAAGAATAAATGCATTCTTTCTCTCTGCCCATTCGACCAATTCCAGCCTGCGATCATACGAAAGAGCGGCACCTGTTGGGAATTGTCTGGCCGGGGTTACAAAGCAGAGTTGCGCGTCCCAATCCCGAACTCGAATTCCTTCTTTGTCTACGGCCGCAAAAATGGGAGAAGCACCACAAAGCCTGACCGCATCACGGATGCCTCTATATCCAGGATTTTCAAGAACAGCTTTCGAATTCTCACCGAGCAGAATGTGAGACAAAATGACAATCGCCTGAATAGATCCATTCACAATGACGATCTGATCCGCGTGCACCACCATTCCCCTTCTCTTGCTCAAGTAGGAGGCCACGCCTCGGCGCAATGTGACGAGCCCTCCCGCGGCTTCTGCGACCTGCGGGTCAAACGTTCGAATGGCGCGGTGAAGAGCCTGATTCCACTCTCGCGCAGGAAACAACTCGGGATCAGTGTACCCCGGATTAAAATCAACGATTCTTTTCGAAGTGCGCGTTTCGTTTTCCTTTCTGGATTTTTCCTCTACTGGCAATCGAGACGCCCACAGGCTGGCCTTGTAAGGGGCTGCCTTTACCGTTATGCGCTCTTGCGCTCGATGCAGAACCACAGGGGCCCGGCCCGCGTCCAAACGAATCAGGCCATCCGATTCCAGCATTTCATAGGCCAGAACTACTGTGCCTCTTGATAGTCCCAGCTGTCGTGCCATGGTGCGCGTGGAAGGGAGCCGACTGTCTGGCTCAACACTGCCTCCCAGGATCACGTCCCTTAATCCATGGTAGAGTGCGTCCTGTTTGCGCGGGTGGCGCGCCAGATAGGGACCCAGGGGAATCATTGGCCTATAGCTGGAGACCTCCTGGAAACTGGTCCAGTAAATATTGTCTATTTTGGACCTTTTCATTGGTCCAGTTTTATGATATTCTTCTGGTTCTGGAGCAATCAGCATGAGAAGAAAAGAATTCGTGGTAGAAGACGCCACAGAGATCGAACAATTTCTCGGAGAGATGTCCTTCGGGTTTCTAACGCAGAATCGTGGCGAAGTGCCTGCCATCACTCCTTTGAACTACGTAGTGTACCGGGGAGACATTTGCTTTCACGGCAGCAGAGTTGGCGAAAAGATGCAGTTGCTCAAAGCGGGTACGGCGGCCGCTTTCTGCGTCGCGCGCGAAGTCAGCATCATTCCTTCATTTTTTAGTGGCGCGGAGATTGCGTGTCCCGCAACCGCATTCTTCAAATCTGTGGTGATCCGGGGTAGCCTGGAGGAAGTAACGGATCTGCAGGAGAAGTGCGATATACTGACGGCACTCATGGAAAAACTTCAACCCGAGGGACGTTATGCGCCATTCGATCTTGAAGATCCAGAATACTTGAAAAACGTGAAAGGTGTGTCCGTTGTGCGTTTGAAAACCCAGGAAAGGACTGCAAAATTCAAATTCGGGCAAAACCAGACCAGAACCAAATGGCAGCAGATACTGGACAATTTGCTGAGAAGAGGAAGACCCTCGGATCTAGAAGCCGCGTCTGAAATGAAGAAAAGGTGCCCATTTCACTGACGGGATCTACATCCGTGTCCGGATAGAATCACTGCAGAGTAAAGTTGATGACAGTGTCCCAGATAAAATCCACAGGACGGCCATCCTTGCGATAACCAGCACTGCGCAGGCGCATTCTTGTAAGCGCGATTTGCTGCGCTGCTTGCCTGAAGTCAGCTTCATACGGAGCGTGAGCATTTCCAGCAGAACGCACTCCCTGTACGCGCACTTCCCGAATCTTGCCGGTGGAATCTATGTAGAGAGAAACGCGAACCGTTACCTTGCCAAGGTTTGCCTGCTTCGCACGCGCAGGATAAAAATCTTCCAGGTTTCCGTCTATCCAGAGGTCAGGCGCATAACGACTGCCGCCTTCCGTAGATGGATCTGATGCCGTTCCCCAGTCTGCGTTCGAACTCGTGGAAGGCCCGGTGCCAGTATCGCTGGATGTCTTCTTGTCGTCCTTCGACGCATCCTTATTCCCTTTTCCCTTTCCTGTAGTTTCTCTGTCGTTTTCAGCGTCACCCATGTAGAGGGCGACAGTGGCCACGTAATGTTCTTCCGCGGGCCACGCATACAAATACAGATACAACCCGCCCGCAATGAGGGTATGAATCACAAAAGAAACAACGAAGAAACGGTTGATGCCGATGGATGGCGCAACGGGCGGTGGCAGAGCAATCTGAGACATACCTATTCCTTTCTCCGCGATGCCACTTTACGGTAAATAAAAAAGATCAGGATGGTTTGACGATGCGTTTTGAGCCGGGCGCGATCAATTGAACTGAAGCTCTCCGAAAGCATACTTCTCATAACAGATCGCGATCAGGGCCACTGGATTTGTGCCTGGTCCAATAGAAAACGGGGAACCCGTGACCGGGGTGAGCATCCCGTTCGAATAGGAATACACACGCATGGTAACACCGGCCGCATCGAGATGAACCAGAAACCGGCCCGCGGGATCCACAACTATCTGCGAAGGGCCAGTGCCCGATGTGATCATAGAAGCAAGAGTCAGCTGGCCCGTGGCCTGGTTGATCGCATAGGTCTGCAAATTGTTCGTTGCAATGCTGCGTGATGCAAACAGATATCTGCCATAGGGATCGAAAGCGAAATTCGTTCCACCAGCTCCGTTGCTGAGTGTCATGAACGTTGGTCCGCTCATCGAGCCATTTCCGTCCAGACTAAACAATGCGACCTGATTTGTGGCGCTGCCGTTAGAAACATACATGAAACGACCAAGTGGTTCAATGCCCACCGTTGCCTGATTGGTAGCGGAACTGGGCATTGTCTGAAGAGTAGTCAGAACACCTGTACTTCCAAGGCGATAGCTTCTTACAGTCCCCGCAGCAGAGTTGTCAGCCGCATACAAAATATTTCCATACAACCTGGCGCCTGAAAAAGTTCGGCCTGCATCGTAACCGACAGCAGTTCCCAGCACGCCACCGGAAAGCACAGGATGGACGTTCACTTGACCAGTCACCACATTCATGACGAAAGGCAATGATGGATGATCGGCGGTGGCCAGAGAGGCACCTGTTGCTGGAATCTCATGCACCTGAGCGAGACTGCCTGTGGAACGATTGAGTGAAAAGCTTGTGAGGTAACCGCCGCCACTGTTTGAACCCATGCGAATGTAGTTCAGTGTTGGATCCGCAGAAAGCATAACGGGAAAATTTCCGCCGGTGGCCTGCGAAACAAAAGTCACTTGCCCATCACCATTTACGGAATACACTTCCGCGTGCGAAGGCGATCCATATCCTACGACGAAAAAACGAGGCCCGAAGTACCGAAGACTCAAGAGGGAAAGCAGGAGACTCCGGTCATCAGGAAGCTCCTGCCGGCAAGCAACCAGCAGAAACATTCCTGAAATCAGAGCCCGCATTCGCATCTAGCCGGCTCCCATTTCCTGGCGAGCGGGACGTTCGCGTGCAACCGCACGCGCATAGTCACGATTGAGCCGGGCAATAAAATCCACACTGATTTCCTTGGGACATGCTGCCTCGCATTCAAACTGGTTCGTGCAATTTCCGAAGCCAGCCTCGTCCATCACTGCGACCATCTCGAGAACGCGGCGATCGCGTTCTGGCTGCCCTTGAGGAAGCAAGCCCAGATGCGAAACCTTTGCGGCGACAAAAAGCATGGCGCTTGCATTCTTGCAGGTAGCCACACACGCTCCACATCCAATGCACTGCGCTGCATCCATAGCCAGATCAGAATCTGTTTTGGCGATGGGCAGACAGTTTGCATCTACCGCATTACCGGTGTTAATCGATACAAATCCGCCGGCCTGAATAATTTTATCAAAGCCCGACCGATCCACTACAAGATCTTTGATCACAGGGAACGCCTTCGCACGCCATGGTTCAATGTAGATCGTATCCCCGCTCTTGAACTTTCGCATGTGAAGCTGGCACGTTGTGGTCCCTTTTTCTGGACCATGGGGAACTCCATTGATCATCATGCTGCATGCGCCACAAATACCTTCGCGACAGTCGTGATCGAATGCAATGGGTTCCTCTTTCTGCGAAATCAAACGCTCATTAAGAACATCAATCATTTCAAGAAATGACATGTGTTCGTTGACACCTTCCGCTTCTCCTACCTTGTATTCGACCATGCGGCCCGGATCGTCTTTGTCTTTCTGTCTCCAGACGTGAAGAGTTAAATTCATATATGGCTCCTTACTTGTAACTTCTCGTGGCGAGATGAATGTTTTCGAATACCAGAGGCTCTTTGTTGAGCTTTGGCTCCGACTTACCGTTGTATTCCCACGCGGCCGCGTAGCAGAATTTGTCGTCGTTGCGCTTTGCTTCGCCGTCTTCCTGATACTCTTCGCGGAAGTGACCACCGCATGATTCGTTTCTATGAAGTGCATCACGGCACATCAATTCGCCAAATTCCAGGAAGTCTGCCACGCGCCCTGCTTTTTCGATTTCAGGATTCAGTGAAGACCCGCTGCCAGGAACACGCACGGTCTTCCAGAATTCTTCGCGCAATTCAGGGATGCGTGCAATGGCTTTCTTTAAGCCAGCTTCGTTTCTTCCCATTCCGCAATGATCCCAGAGGATTTTCCCCAGTTCCTTATGGAAGGAATCCACAGAACGAGTTCCGTTGATGGAGAGGAATTTGTTTGTCATCTCCGTGACTTCTGCTTCCGACTTTTTGAACTCGGCGTGATCTTCCGGGAGTTTTGCCGGGCCGACCTGTGCCAGGTAGTTGGCAATGGTGTAAGGCAGGATGAAGTATCCGTCCGCAAGCCCCTGCATGAGTGCACTCGCACCCAGACGATTGGCGCCGTGATCAGAGAAGTTTGCTTCCCCGATTACAAAAAGCCCGGGCAGGTTACTCATCAAATTGTAGTCCACCCAGAGTCCACCCATTGTATAGTGAACCGCAGGATAGATTCTCATGGGACGCTTGTACGGATCTTCACCCGTTATGCGCTCATACATTTGAAAGAGGTTCCCATAGCGTTCACGGATTGTGCTTTCTCCGAGACGCGCAATGGCATCTTTGAAATCCAGGTAAACACCCAGACCTGTATCTCCAACGCCGCGCCCTTCATCGCATACGTATTTTGCCTGACGCGATGCAACGTCGCGAGGTGCCAGGTTTCCAAAACTAGGATACACGCGTTCGAGATAGTAATCTCTTTCGTTTTCAGGAATTTCAGATGGATGGCGCTTATCCCCTTTGTTCTTGGGGGCCCACACTCGTCCGTCGTTTCGCAGAGACTCCGACATCAGAGTCAGCTTGGATTGATAGTCACCGCTTACTGGAATGCAAGTCGGATGAATCTGAGTGTAACATGGATTCGCGAAAAACGCACCTTTCTTGTACGCGCGATAGGTTGCAGTTACATTGCATCCCATGGCGTTTGTTGAAAGGAAGAAAACGTTTCCGTATCCACCGCTTGCGATGACTACAGCCGCACCCGAGTGAGATGAAATCTTCCCGGTCACAAGGTCGCGAACTACAATGCCTTTGGCTCGGCCTTCGTGCACAACCACATCGAGCATTTCAGTGCGCGGGTACATTTTGACGGCACCTTTGCCAATCTGACGGCTCAAAGCCTGGTATGCGCCGAGCAAAAGCTGCTGGCCTGTTTGACCGCGAGCATAGAAGGTGCGCGAAAGCTGCGCGCCACCAAACGATCTGTTAGCCAAAGTCCCACCGTACTCGCGTGCGAAAGGTACACCCTGCGCCACACACTGATCAATGATATTCGCACTTACCTGCGCCAGGCGATACACGTTTGCTTCGCGTGCGCGAAAATCGCCGCCTTTGATCGTATCGTAGAAGAGACGCATGGTGCTGTCGCCGTCATTCTGGTAGTTCTTCGCAGCGTTGATCCCGCCTTGAGCAGCGATGGAGTGTGCGCGACGTGGACTATCCTGGAAGCAGAAGACTTTAACATTGTATCCGAGTTCCGCCATCGTCGCTGCAGCAGAAGCTCCCGCCAGACCTGTCCCCACAACGATCACATCGAACTTGCGTTTGTTTGCAGGATTCACAAGTTTCAGATCGAACTTGTGTTTGTCCCATTTCTCCGCCAGAGGACCGGACGGAATATTTGAATTCAAAGACATTACAGTTCTCCTGGAAGTTTAATGAAGTTGAGAATCACGCAAGTCGGAGTGATCAGGAATCCGAGAAAGATGACGAGCGTGTATGCGACTGAGAACGTCTTGATTGCTCCGCTAAACCTGGCCTGATTCCAGCCCATGGATTGGAAGAAGCTTCTAGATGCGTGGCTCAGATGCAGAACCAGAACGATCTGAGCAAGCACGTAAGAAGAGTAGATGATAGGATTTCTGAAACCAAGAATGAACATGGTGTAGATATCATGTCTACCCTGTCCGTCTACCCCAGAGAAATACTGTGGCTGCACAATACCGATCGTGAAGTGAAGCAGATGATAAATCAGGTAAGCAAGCACAAGCAACCCTGTAAGAGCCATGGTGCGTGATGCAAGAGTTGCCTGGATGGTATTTTTGAACGCATACGCAGTAGGTCTTGCTGCTCGATTTTCTCGAGCGAGTGAAATGCCAGTGTACACATGCAGAACAAAAAGGACGATCAGTCCAATTCGCGCAGGCCACAGCAACTGAGGGTGCGTTTTGAGATAGTGGCCGTAAGCGTTGAACGCATCTGGCCCGGCAAATACGAGGAGGTTCCCTGTCATATGAGCAATGAGAAATACCATGAGCAGCGCTCCGGAGATCGCCATTAGGTATTTTCGCCCGAGGGAACTGGAGAAGATTCTTTGTGTGAAAGACATGCCTTGTTCCGATTAGATTCTATTTCTTTTAGAACTCGCGCCCTTGGCCTATTTGTCAAGGGGTTTCGGCACGAGAGCGGCGAGGGCAGGAAGATCCGTCAAATTGGCGTTTTCCGTTACTGCTCAATACAAATGATCGTTGGGCCGGACGTATTGCAGAGCGTTGCATTATTGAAGATAGCTGTGGTGGAAGTAGAATTGTCCGCGCCGTCGCGGCCGCTCCCTGCGGTGGATGTCCAACCTGTGCAATGACTTGCATCGTAAACCCACGTCGACGCAAGACCGGTCCAATGTCCTCCAGCCGAACTGACAAAACTGTTTGTCAGGGCAAAAGTGAAGAGTGAGTTGGAACCAGTCGTGCCTAAAATCGTAATGCCGTCTGATCGTCTGTATTGCTTCGAAGGCCGGAGAACCCAGTCTATCTGCCCATCTCCGAGATTGGCGGTCACGCTGGCCCTGCGCAAATTCGTTTGCGGGTCCACGAGAAACGCCTTGAATGAACCTGTTGCACCCGCGGGCTTATTCACGTCCGAATTGCAAGTAGCATCTGCACCGGAGATGCCGCCGAGATTTGCGCTTGCGAGCCCGTTTGTCCGAAATGTATAGCAGAACGCATTGGAAGCGCATGAAGGAACCGCCGCCGCACTGGTTGCAGATGAACTTTGAAAAAGAGCTCGCGCCAGAAGGAGCTGCGACTCCGAATCCAGGGATGTACGCGGAAAGCTTCCAGTGCAACTGGAAGACACAATCAAAACCAGAACAATCTGGAGTTTACGCATAACGCTAAACATATCAAATCGCTCGAAACTTGTGCAAGCAATAATTCCTATGCCCATTTTTTGCCTTATAGGATCAGCCATGAAGGCAGATACTCATCCGCGCGAAGCTCCACATGAGACCGACTCACCTGGGCATTCAGGAATGCACAGCCGCGATGCGAGGTGGACAGAGTGTATGCTGCAGTCTGCGACAAGGTGCCGTTCGTGTCATTGATGCGAAAAGCAGTGGCAATGTTGCCTGCTCCGGAACCAAAAGTATAGTAGAATCTACCTCGCACATCTATGCATGATGCTTGCGGCGCAGAATTATTCACGCTGATTTGCTGCAGGAGCAACAACGCCCCGGTCACCTTATTAATCCAATAGACGTAAGCCGTACCCGTTGAATCTGTCATGTACAGGTACTTTCCGTTGGGATGAATCACGAATGGAATATTCAGATTCGGCGTAGCGGTCTGGCTGATCAAAGTCAGAGAACCATCATCACCTAACTGCAGTAAGTCGATACTGTTTGTCCCCGTAACATATACGAACCTTCCGTCTGGATGAGACACCAGATATCCGTTCCCGGTAGAAGTGTAGCTACCAACCGCGGTAGAAAGAGTACCCGCAGAGCTGATGGGGGCAGTTCTGATGATTGAATTAGCACGATAGAACAAGAACCTGGCTCCAGGACTGATGGTAAGATAACTCCCGGTCGGTGTACCAATGGCAAATGTAGATGGAGCACCAAACACGCCCGCAGCAGTTCGCGAATAAACCAGAACATTTCCTCCAGTGTCGACCACGTAGGTCATTGGCAGAGTTGGATGATTCACTGCTGAATGGGAAAATGCGACTCCGGCAGTATTCGTAGAAACAGTGCCAGGCACCGGGACTGCCTCAGACACTGAAAAGGAACGCAATCCGCCGGGATTGATGTTGCGCGGAACGTATAATACTCCGTTAGTCGAATCGACCACTACATTCAGGGCGTTTACTGCGGCCAGAGTAGACGTATTGGTGAAAATCTGAGTGAGTGCGCCTGTCGTCGAATCTACCTGGAAGGCCCACAGGTCCGGAGAACTATATCCCACGAGGTACAAGATTCGCGGTTCCCATACGGTGGTTCTCGATCCATCCGCCAGGAGCAGGGTTTCGAGAGAATGATTTCCCTGCGACACTGGCTGGCAACTAAGCCCAAAGGCGAGCGCTAAGAATGTGAGAATGCCTGGTCGCATTTCAAGTAGCTTAGACATCAAAAATCGCGCACCTATGACAAAGAAGCGCAAAAAAAAAACACGCGATACCAGTCAGTTCCTGCTCCTTCGCAATTTCAAAATATACTATGCAGAGCGGATTAAAGGCAAAAACCAATCGCTTAGACTAACCGCGCGAAGGAGCCGGCTCCGAAGAAGAAATCCTTGAAGATCAACCAAATTTCGCCTATCGCAACCTTCCTTCTGGGCGCTCTTTTCTTTACCACCAATGGATGCGCGCGCCATCTGTCACATGGCATTGAAGATTGGCCCTTCCTGATTGCCTATTATGATATCAGCTACCAGGACCTTTGCGCGCCGTGGGTGACGGAATTTTCAGTCATTCAACCCGGAATGGCCGATCGCATGCAAAGCTATCTGCAATATCAAGCTTCCCTCGGCTCCGCGAGCTCTGTCGGATCAACGCGTCTATTTGGTACAGTCTATAGCGGGAATGCGAAGTGGGAAGGCGGAGCATTGGCGCCTAACGGTAAGATCTACGGCGCACGTTTTGGTGCGGGGCCCACAATGCCTTTTCTTGAAATTGATCCCAATACCCTGACCACGGCCCTCGTTGGGCCGGCCTCCAATACAGGTTCTGGAATGGTGCTTCTCCCCAGTGGACTATTACTCGAGATTCCGCATACTGGAGTTATGAATCCTGTCGTTCTCAATCCGAATACAGGCGCAACCACCACACTGAGCGGATCAAACGGAGGTGTGGCATGCTCCGGGGGAGTGCTCGCTCCAAACGGCAAAGTCTATTGCACAGCGCAGTCCGGAACGTCAGGCGCGCTTGAAATCGATCCAGTCTCAGGCTCCGTGACAATTTTTGGAGCAGCGCAATTGGGACTGAACTACGGGGGCAGCGCTGTGCTGGGCCTCAATGGAAAGATTTACGCAGTTCCGTATGCTGGAACAACTCAAATCGCTGAAATTGATCCGACTACGCGCGGCATCACTCTATTCGGACCATCCCTGACAGCGAACAACTATTATGGAGGAATTCTTGCGCCTTCCGGTAAGATCTATCTGCCCGGGTTCACCACTTCCACCATTCTCGAAGTGGACCCGATAGCACACACAGTGACCAGTTTTGGAAATACAGGTGGATCGTCCAACTACCTGGGCGCCGCAGTGGCGCCTAACGGTCACATCTACCTCACTCCAAGAAGCTCTGCTGTAGTGCTTGAATTTGACCCGGTCACGCATACGCAAACCACGTTTGGATCCGGGTGGGGAGCCGCGGTGACGGCGTTCGACGGTGGAATTCTCGCTCCCAATGGAAAGATTTATGCGTTTCCGCTTACTGGCAGCGGAAACAATCAGCAGCCGCTTGAAATCGATCCGAAAGCCAATGGCAACTACTGTCCTGCCGTCGCCAGATCCGCTTACTTCAACAAGTTTTGACTGCGCAGGGACCAAGCGTTCAAAGTATTTGAATGCCGCCTAACGTCAACGCTGGACGCAATACAGGCCGCGCATGGCTGAATTGCAGGCGGACTGAGACAAGGAGATCACAGTGTTTCCGGACGCACCGCCGGTACCGTACCTGCCACTATTTCCTCCGGTCCCGTCTGTCCATGAGAGGCAGGTCGCGCTGCTTACCCAGAATGCATCCATTCCAGTATAGTAGGTGCCTGCAGCAGCAATCTGGTTCGTGACAGTCCCGAACACAAACAGACCAGCTGAATTTGTGGTCCAGACTGTAGATCCATTGGCCAGGCGGTATTCCATGTTCGGATACATCACCCAGCCAACCTGCCCATCGCCAATGTTCGAAGTGACAGTGGCAATGCGCGTTATGCCGTCACTGATAAGGGCAGCATAGAAACCCCCACCCGCAGGCCTGTTTGCGTCCGCGTTGCACAGTCGATCCGCGCCGCTCACTCCTGTAGACCCACCCAGGTCTCCAAACCATGTGCCAGAGGTAGCGAAGATCTTACAAAATCCTTGCGTGTAACACGTTCGTATGAACAGGCCAGTCGAAAGTATGGGATTGCATCGCATGTCGCTAGCCGAGCAATTCGCTTCATACGTACAATTCACCGTTCCCAGCAGGAAAAGGAGTGATGCGATTATCTTCATCCGAAACATCATCGTGTCCCGGAGGTATCCTGGCGAAGACTCGACGGTTTGTCGAGCGCATTGTGAGCACACGCGGACTTTCATGCGACCCGAACATCAATCGGTCCACAACATTCATCGATCCACCTTCACGATTTCTTCAGGCGCGAAAACCCAATGCCGTCCGTCGCGTGCAGTAACATCAACAGCTGTCGAAGACCGTGAAACGCGTGCGGAGTAAATGCGTCTGCCGTCCTTGAGTACCAGGTCCGAGTCAAAGCAATCTTCCGATTTCGCTCCCGTCACAAACGCAGCGTCCATTGCAAAAGCAGCCATGTCGTCCTCGATGATTTCGCGCACCTTTTTCTTACCATAGTCTTCGGGATTGCCGGTCGGGATAAAGAGCATAGAAGTCCAGATAGAATAGTTGCCCGTATATTGAAAGCGATGAGGCTTGTTTGCTATATCGAGTGAAACGGCGACGTCGACAGTCAGCCTGCCAAAGTAGGTGGGAACTAAATCGAGAAGGAAAACCGTCAGCCCGAAAAATAGCGGATTCGGATGCGTTTTATAGACCGCGGCATCGACGGTGAGAACAGGCAAACCGGAGTCGTTGTTGACACAGCTGTAACCTTGTTGGTCCAAACCACGGCGAACCATCATCTCAATTTGACCGGGTGTCATTGGATTATCGAGCGGGTGTTCATAGATCTGCGATGTGCGAGCCACGATCTCACACCGAACTTTTGTAGGAACTCCAGCCCTGGCACCCCTATAGATCGCCTGCGGCGATTCTGTTCGGATCATGAGCATGCAGTGATTTGTTGTAATGATTATCAAAATCGCAATGTTAAAGAGCTTCATGGGTTCTCCAGATTTCTAAAAACGCGGCCGTTGAGTTGCGGACCGTAGAGTTCAACAATTCTTCGAGTTGTCTCATTCATCTGGTACTTGCTCAGTTTGAACCCAAACTCAATCCGGAGCTGGTTGTATTGTGGCGTGCCGTGGGTAACAGCTGAACAATGAAAATTACCCAGGTAGACGCCCTCCCCTGGTTGAACTGCGAATTTCTGAAGATAGAGTGGCGACGTAAACGGCTGCTCTTTCTTTTGCAAATTAGTTGCAAAAACCACTTCATTGAGTTCATACTCGCCGGGGGGCACAGTAAGAATTGCCAGGCCGAGTAGACTCGCTGCGAACAGTTGATCCGGCCCCTTGTTGTCTGTCGGGTGGAGCTTTAGCAGACATTTTCCGGCATTGGAGTCTATATCAAACGTCGCATATACGAAACTATCTGCCGCCGCCGGCGGATCCCCGTAGCTTCTAATTTGGTTCTCGGGAATGCATCGCATGAGAGCGAAAATGGCGAAAGCAAAGAACAGCTTCATGCGCGCAACTGGGGATTAGAAAAAACTTCTGTCAATCATTTTCGCTCACACGCGAATTGGGTGACCGGCGAACGCATTTCACAAGTAGTGCCATCGTGACATTATTTAGAAGAATCATGCGGTCTCATCTGACGCAGATTGCGCTTTTCATATTGATCCTCGATCTCATTACGCGCAGGAAAGTAGTCCAGGATTTTCACAGTCGTGAATGGATGCTGTACGTCGCATCATGGTCTGCGTTTCTCATCTTCTTACACCTGTCCGTTTTTTTCGCCAAACTACTGTTACGCGAAGGACGGAGATTTATGTACGCCTCTTTTCTTATTAGCGTCTCCCTATGGTTGGCCATTGGAACGTCTGTTTCCACGGTCTTCTACTTCACGAACGGAATCGCGCCCAATCTCTTTTCGGCGGAGTTCGCACTTCGAGAACCTTACAATGCCTGGACTTTGCTTCGCGATACAGCCTCGTTCGCCCACCTGATGTGGATCGTTTGCGGCGCGGCCCTGGTGTTCCACTTGCTCAAACGCGCCACAACACCTGCCCCTCCAACACCCGGTGACGGAAAGGCAGCCCCGGATACTGCCTTTGAAAAGACCGCGCTTCGAACATTGCGAAAAGGCATCCTCCCGGCGGCACTATCTTTGCTCTTCATGATCATGGTGCATAACGTTCAATTCTACGAACAGTGCTATGTTCCCATAACGGGAAACATCGTAATCCTACTCCGATCCGCGTGGAATCGAGCCACGAACACACAACTCTGGAGCCGTGGCTTCACTGGAAGAAATCCAATTCAACTGAGCGATACACACGAACACGCAAACTTTCATCTTCTCATCATTCTGAACGAAAGCCTTCGTAAGAAAGGCATGCAAATTTATGGCGGACAAAGGCAGAACACACCGTATATGCAATCGCTGAAGGATAGCGGTCAGATCATTCTGTTTTCGCGAGCGTATGCAAACGCCACATCCACGTATCTGTCTCTTCCGAGCATCCTCACCGGAATTAATCCGGTGCAAGAAACAGAGCTCACCCTCACCTATCCCAATCTCTTCGAATATGCGAAGGCGGCGGGACAACATACGTACTACATATCATCGCACAAGCTCAGCTGGGGTCGAATGTCCGTATTCATAAAGACGCCCGCACTGGAGAAATACTGGGCCTATGAAGAAAGTGGTGCCGCTCTTTCCAACGACCTTGGAATCAACGATCTATTGACTCTCGCAGAATGGAAAAAACACATCCGGGAAACGATTCAGAACGGAGAAACCATGGATCATCAAAGGACCGCGGGGATGCTTCATTTTAATACCACTCACTACCCGTACAATGTGGAGCCGGAATTCAGCCTCTATTCTGGCACGAGTCGTGATTCCTATGATAATACGATTTATAAGACAGACGCACTGGTCCAAGAAGTCTTTAAGCAACTAACGGAATCTGCAATGATCGACCGCACGATTGTAGTATTTGCATCCGATCACGGTGAGGCGTTTGGCGAACATGAATGCGTGGCTCATTTCTATTGCCAGTATCTGGAAACGGTGCAGGTCCCGCTCTGGATCTATGTTCCGAAAGCACTTCAAAACAAACTGGATATGCAGCAACTGAAGAAAACAGCCGCATTGAACGTTTCGAACGTGGATCTCATTCCAACGATAATCGGCCTTTACGGAATGGACTCAAGCTCGCAAATCTCCTCCCTCAAGAAAAGATTCCTTGGCAGCGATCTCTTCAAGGCAGTTAAGCCCGATCGAACGATCCTGATTACGACCTCCAATGAAATGATGCGTACGGATGTGGGAGCAAGCATCATCCAGAACAATCAACAATATTTGCTTAAACTGGCCCGCCCTGCACATGAAGAACTCTATTCATTCGACATAGACCCGGAAGAAAACCATTCCATGTGGGAAACCACGGAACCAGAAGCAAGACAAACCTGGCACAAATGGATGGATTCTCAAAAAGCAACCTTTGAAATCAGGCAGCGTTTTAGAAAAGCAACCGAACATTCTACAAAGTAATCACACTGAAAACAGGATCAAATCTCAACAATCCTTGACGAAAGATTCTACTTCTTTTCATGTCATTTCCGGGCCGTTCATGTCTACATCAGAAAGCATCACACACCAGGCAGCAGCGGAATTTTTCCACACCAGCCTTCTATCCAGACAGTCGGCCAGTAGTCGCATTGTAATGCAAGGTGGGCAGGCGGCCAAAACCATCGAGACTCTGCACAGCATGCTATGTGAAATGCTTCTCAAAGATTCACGCCTCGCTCGCACTAGAAAGCTGGAGAACTTCCCAAAGATGTCTACGATCCTTGCGGACAAGGATGGAGCGTTTCAAATCACGCTGGGCCGCGGCCTTCCCGCAGAAAGTTTTCGAGCCAGCTTTCTTGGGTGGCTTGCATTCTTGCGCTCAGAAGGTGTCATTGAAATTCTACCCGCTCTCGAAAGCAGAGGCGGAGAAATCGTCTGCAACGACTATCTAGTTCTCCAGGAAGACAAGGAACAAGATCTGCAACTTGATAGCTTCAAAAATGAATCATTGAAAACCTCTATCGACGCGGCGGGCGCATGGTTGAGTTCATTCGCCTGGAGTCACGGAGTCGCGGATGACCTGATGGAAAAAAAGGATCCAACGTTTGTGCGGCTCCTCCCTTACTATCAGATGCTCGAAGCCATGCGATCAGACTGGCATGCGCCCAAAGATACAAGCCAGGCAGGTTTCGCAGATCAAATCAAAGGCAAGGCAGAATTGCTTGGGAAAATTTATAATGCACTTCTTGGATCAGAAAAACTAAAATTTCAAACCAAATTGTCCGGTGTAAAGAAGCTGGGGGATCGGTTTCCATTTGCCTGGCCCGGTTCATCGAATGCAATGAACGATCTGGCGGCCTTTCATGATAGAGTCCGTCTTGTTTTCGCACGCGATGTGATCATGTCTGAGAAAGTGCCCGGGACAAAACCAGATCCGAAATCTCAGTTTCATCATGCGAATGTTACAGCGGAGGCATTCCAGACTGCCTATCAGAGCTATTTAAAATCGCCGGATGTCACTCCTTCTCCTTCTCTTGCGCACAAGATGGGAGCCGGTCTGCTTCAGCAGCATGCTCACCTCTTTTCGCAGAAAGAAGATGCACTTCGCGCAGAACCAGGCGTACTATTTGCTCGCAATGCAATTGTATTCATGCTGATGCACTCCGAAGCAGTTGTAGATCATCAAAAAGAAAAAGAAAAGATCCAATTCTATCAGGCGGTAGAGCTGTACGTGCAGAAACTGGCGTCAGCCAATCCACCTTACGTGGACCTGAATGTATTTGTTCGATTGGATAAGAACATTGTAAAAAATGAAAACCTGAAAAAGAGAATGATCGATGCTCTTCGTTCGCATCAAAACGTAAAGAGCCTGGAAATTCAAGATAACCCAACTTTCGGACATTCTAAACTAATCTATCTAGCCTTTCACACAAGCCAGCTGGAAAGCATGTGCGCTCGCTCATATAAAGCAGCCCGAGAAAACAAGGATTACAACTTACACATGAACCTGGAGCGGATCTACGATTGCGTCCAGGATCCTTCTCGTTTCCAGCCACTGGTTCGACCGGACACATACGAGCGCTTTCTTCAAATAAGACAGGACTTTTTTGTATCACAGATGCCTTTCTTCAAAAGGCTCTTCTGGAAACTCTTTAGCTTCGCACGAAAAATAGATCCGGAGCAGATCAAGGATTTCATGAAGACTGCAATGCGAACAGAAGTTCACAAAGCAGCCAGTATCAAAGAAAAGGAACTTCGTACCGCAGCGCGCAAAGAACAGGAACGGATGGCCAAACGCGCCGTGGATGGCTCCGGACCACATGAAACGGAGCCAGGAGAAATCCAGGAACACGTTCTGGATCTTGAGTCAACCTCATCTTCAGGACCTTCTACTGCTCCTAGAGCAACATCCGGCGGACGTCCTGATCCTTTCACGGAGGCGCGTGAGCGTAGCCAGCCGGATCCTTTCTCAAGAGGCGCGACACAGAGCCGGTCATCGGAAAGGCCAGACTTTAAAATGCCTGAGTCAAGCACAAGGACAGAAGCGGGCAGAGCAGAATCGAGTCCTGGAGTGGATGTAAGTCGCTCCTCATCACGTTCTGATTCTACAATGGATCGCCAAACAACGGTTACACGAGAGTCAGGTTCTCCGGCAGGCGTGGAAGTCAGACGCGAAAATCCGGCTGCATCAGGAGAGCCCAGACGGGCGGAAACAGCCGCAGCAGAGAGAAGACCGGAAGAGAGAAAAGAAGAACGCCGGGATGAGAAGCGAGAAGAAGGAACCAGGAGCGAAGAAGTCGCCGGCGGAGAAACGGGGAGATCGTCGAGCAGGCTCAGCCTGGAAGAACTATCCGCAAAAGCAGATCGCCCGCAGGTAGATCCGGATCACGTTCAATTCCTGAAAGATCGTCCTAAAGGGGCCGCGCCTCAGGGCCCGCAGCAACCTCAGGTACCGGAGTGGGAAATCCAGGTGATCAAAGCTGGCCACAAGGTTGGTCTGGATCTCACGGAAAGAAGGCGACTCGAAAGAAAAAAGGAAAAAGAACAGAAGAAACGCGAAAGACATGCGCTCGCCGTGCAGAAGCTAGAAGAACACAAAAGGAAAATGGCCGCGAAGAAAAAGGCTCCCAGGCCGCAGCAACCTGTACCGGCAGCAGCAGCTCACGCACCTGGTACTCCGAAACACCTTGTGATCATAGAAGTTCCCGAAAAGTTTTGTGCGCCCGGCAAACCGGGTAGAATCCAATTTCAGAAAAAGTTTTTTAAGAGCGAAAGTTTCCGCAAAGAGATGGCGGATTTTTATCGCAAAGAATCCATCTCGGCTTCCTCTCCCGAAGATAAGAAGTACTTTGCCTACTTAATTAGCGCCATGGAACAAAACTACAATCATTACCTGAAGTGAGTGGCGCGCTCAAATGCAACTCATTGTGCCAGCATATTTATTTTTGCTCATCCATCAAACCGTTGGCGGCCTTAAATAGATTGAACGTCGCATGGGCCTGGCCCTGATGATGCGGCTCATGCCACAGGATAATTTGAAATAGTTTACGAAATGTATTGTCTGTTTCCGGAACTTTCTGATCCATTTTGCTCATATCAAAGTCACGAATTGCTTTTTGGAGAGACGCACGCGAATCTTTCAAATACTGGCGCACGTAGGGCAGCTTCGGAATGAACGACACGGCTGGTTTGCCGCTCTTAAAATCCTCCGCATACTTTTCAGATATAAGAGACTGGGCCCCCAGGCGAGTGGCCTGTCTATCCTCGGACGCGGCCAGGTGCATCAATTGCCACCCGAGAGGTGCCCGGTTGGTCCCTGCACGCCAGGCGAGAGCTTCATCTGCTTTGCCAGTCTTTTCAAGTTCATCGAGAAGATGATCCGTGGCCGCTCGATTGAATTCCATCTGCGAAAGCATCCACTCTCTAAAATCGACGGGTGGTCTGGAGCAAGTGAATGCCGCGGCGATCAAAAGGAAAGAAGCGATGACAGATGGGCGCATGGAAAACACGAAAACAATGAGCTGGCTTCAGGCTATGAATTTTCTGATTGCACCCAATCGTTTTAGAGTTCTTTTTGCCCGGGTATCGTGACAAAGCAAACAACCTTCACTCTTCTACTTCTGGTGATGCTAAGCACTCCAGCGCTCGCAGGGCCGGAGGACCAATGGTACAGATCCACTTTTCCGAATGGTGCTGCCAGTCTCAAATATCACTGCAAAAAACACGGAAACGGAAAGCCGTGTGATCAGTATACGCGCGACGCAATTTCATTCTGCAAATCCAATTTGAAAAGTGCGCGGCCCATGACTCTCAAAGACGGAACTCCGGCCATCAAGATTCGCCGCGGAACGGTAGGCGGATACTTCAAAGAAAACTGCAGCCAGATTGTTACCTTCTGGTACAATTAGTTTAGATCAACTGTCGCCATGAATCAAAAGTTACATCATCTCAAAGAATCATTTGCTCTCCTCAAGTCGATGCCATTTCCATCCAGCATCGATGATGCATTGCTCGGAGATCTTCATGCGGAACTGGCGGAGTATGACGGCTATGTCGTGGGCATCCTGGAAACCGTCCTTTCCTCAGGGCAACCCGGGAAAGAAGAAGTGGACTCTGCTCCTCAGCTTACCAAAGCATTGGAATCCACACAGGATGCGCGAGTCGTCCCGCTTCGCGACTATCTAAAACAAATCAAGGCCTGCCTGAAAGCAGCGGAGGAAGCAGGCCTGATCCACTTTTCGCGGGGGAAATAGAAAACTGAGCCGCTGCTCGGAGACATCAACGCCCGGCAAGACTTCACGAAGCACTTCGCGGAACCGTTATGCGACCATGAACCTCGTTTCCGGGAGGCACATAAGAAAGATGATCAAACGACAAAGAACGAGCCAGGGCAATGCCGCGACCGTGCTGTGCAAAAGCTCTGTCCGCTGACAAATTGAGGAATGCTTTATAATTAAAGCCCGGTCCCTGATCTCGAATGATGAAGCGTACTTCTTCGCTTGTGCGAATCATCCGAACGCTGGCAGACCTGTTTGCATAGGGTGCGACGTTCTGCCTCCTCGCCATTTCGTCAGGCAAAGTTCCTTCTCCCAGCAACTTAGATTTTTCAGCGTGGGAGATTTCTAGATTCCCGTGCTCAATCGCATTCACGAGTAACTCATGTAGACCGAGCCTCGCTGCATCGGGTGAAGGACAATACTCAGCTAAGAGCTGAGACAACGCGCCCGCCTGGCTCACTGTGCTGAATCGAAACGACAGTTCCGTTAGAAGCGACTCATAGTCTGAAAGCCGAACGGTGCTGGTTTTATGAGCAGAACTAAAATCTCGGAGCGCGGTTTCCACCAGCGCGCTGAGAATGCGATGATCAAACGGCTTTGTAACATAATAAAGCGCCCCGGCCGCAATCCCTGCTTCTATGTCCTTTTCGTCCGTGCGGCCGGTCAGCATCAGAACAGGGGTCAGCCTGAAACGAGAATCCTGTTTTAATTTTCTTAAAAAATCTATACCATTTTGATCCGGAAGTTCCCAGTCCAGGAGAATCGCCTTGACGCTTGCTGCGTTTGCTTCCAGGGCTGCCCAGCCTTCCGCAGCCGTGTGCGTAATGCGCAGATCATATACGCCCGAGAAGAGCTTTTTGACGACTTCGCAAATCGTCAGATTGTCATCGATGAGCAGAAGCACAGCTTAAAAGGAAAGAAGCGATCTCATTTCGTCGACCACGTTTTTGGCCGAACGAGCAGCCGCCTCACCTCTCGAGACACCTGAATGTTCCTTGTATGCGTAGAGAATGGACCGGCTCGCATTCACAAGAACATCTGCGCCGCAATTGCGAAGGACCACTGCGAGCTCACCGCCCTGTGCACCAACTCCAGGAATCAGAAGTGGAACGGACGGAGCAATCGATTTGATACGAGAAAGAGAATCCGCATCTCTCGTCGCTCCTGCCACCATCCAGTAGTTGCGAGTGATTGCGTTTCTCTCCTGTACAGATCGCGCGACTTGTTCAAAAAGTGGAGGTGACCCCTGCATTTGAAAGTCAATTGCACCAGGATTTGATGTGAGACATAATGCGAAGACTCCGCGATCTGAAAACTGATCGTATGGTGCAAGCGACTCCATTCCCATGTACGGATTGACCGTGAGCCCGTCGCAATTGTAAGTCTTGAAAAATGTCTCCGCGTAGAAGCGTGCCGTATTTGCGAGGTCTCCTCTCTTCGCATCCGCCACAATCAGCGCCTCCGGCGCCTCTCTTCGAATGCACTGCACAATTCTACCGAACAAATCCCAGCCAGCCGGACCCAGAACCTCAAAGAATGCAACGTTCGGCTTGTATGCACACGCATAGGGTGCAGTAGCTTGAATGATCTCTCTCAGAAAAGAAAACGTTCCCTCAATACCTGAATCAGAATTTGGAATAGCTGCGGGATCCGGATCGATTCCAACACAAAGAACCGAGCGCAATGCACCCCTGCGGGCTAAAAAACGATCATAAAAGGTTGACATCCAGACTTCCGTACAATTCTTTTTCTGAGCCTACTTTTCGGGGGGAGGACTCACGTGCCAACAAGGATTACTGCGAAAACACTGCCTGCGATGTATCGCGAGGCGGCTCAGTTGTTCGGAAATCTTCCAGCTTTCGGGACAAGACAAAAAGACAAGACATGGAAACAAATCAGCTACGCAGAGTTATATGAAACTGGCGTAAATCTTGCGACAGCGCTCATTGATCTGGGAGTTCAGCAGCGCGAACACGTTGCCCTCCTCGCGGACAACCGCGTGGAATGGATCATCGCCGATTACGGTTGCCAGCTGGCCGGAGCAGCTGACGTTCCTCGCGGAACAGACGTAACAGACGCTGATATTCAGTATATTCTTCCGCATTCAGATGCGAAAGTGTGCTTTGTAGAACATAAGGAGATGTTGTCCAAAGTTCAGAAGAATCTAGATAAATGCCCAAACATCAAAACACTCATTGTCATGGACCAGGGAGCAACTGCGTCCGGCGGCAACGTTTTGAGTATGTATGACCTCATCGCAAAAGGAAAAGAGCTTCGCGCGAAAGGAGACAAGCGAGTAGAAGAGCGGATTGAAAGTACAAAGCCAGACGATCTGTTCACGCTGATCTACACATCTGGAACTACGGGTGCGCCAAAGGGCGTAATGCTCATGCACTCGAACATGATTTCGCAGACTCAGAACATCCCGATCCCAATTACAACTGCGGACAGGATTCTATCCATTCTCCCAGTATGGCATATCTTCGAGCGTGTTTTCGAAATGATGGCGGTAAGTCAGGGTGCCTGTACCTACTATACAAACATCCGGAACATTGGCGATGACATGAAGAACGTTAAACCAACGTTCATGGGATCTGCCCCGCGTCTCTGGGAAAACATCTACCTGAAAATCTTGAACAACGTAAAGGGTGCACCTCCAATTCGTCGCGCGCTCTTCAATGCGGCATACTTCTGTTCATTGATGTTCCAGGGCTCCTTGTTCTTCCTCACAGGAAGATCTCTTGATATGGAAGGAAGAAACCCGCTGGTTTCCATCGCAATGGGGATTCTGCACATTCTTCGCCTTACGCTCTTTGCAATTCCGTACTTCCTCCTCGACGTCATCGTCTTGAAGAAGCTTCGCGGAGCAACTGGCGGCGCGCTCAAGGGTTCTGTATCCGGTGGTGGAGCACTTCCTCTTCATGTGGATCAGTTCTTCAACTACATTGGAATTCCAGTCCTCGAAGGCTATGGCATGACAGAGACTTGTCCTGTTCTCGCCGTTCGTTCGTGGAAGAAACTGGTGATCGGTAGCGTTGGACCTATTTTCCCTGGCACCCAGATTCGCTTGATGGATCTGAACACTGGAGATGTGATTTATCCAAACGACAAGCGTAGAGCTATGGGCCGCGGAATCAAAGGCGAAATTCACGCCAAAGGCCCGCAAGTAATGAAAGGCTACTACAAGAACCCGGAAGCTACCGCCAAGGTACTCAAAGACGGCTGGATGAACACCGGTGACATGGGAATGATCACCTTCAACGATTGCGTGAAGATCATGGGTCGCTCGAAGGACACTGTGGTTCTGCAAAACGGTGAAAACGTGGAGCCAGTCCCAATTGAAAACAAAATGTGCGAATCTGTGTTCATCGACCAGGTGATGGTTGTAGGTCAGGATCAGAAGTTCCTGGCCGCGCTCGTCGTTCCGTCGGTAGAAGAATTTAAGAAATTCGGAATCCCTGCGGAAACAGTAGAAGAACTTGCGAGGAATCCAGAAGTCCTTCGCGTAATCAAAGAAGAAATCGCAAGACTGGTCTCAGGTGAAAACGGTTTCAAAGCATTTGAACGCATGCAGGACGCACGTGTGGTCCCAAAGGCTTTCGAAGTCGGTGATGAAATGACCAACCTCTTCAA
>Ga0268298_10000147_pt1 | contig 87289 bp, 75 predicted proteins | sample WWTPWeurt_MetaG_FD_194462 | JGI IMG/M metagenome (GOLD analysis project Ga0268298, IMG submission 194462) | Activated sludge microbial communities from WWTP in Nijmegen, Gelderland, Netherland - WWTP Weurt | ecosystem: Engineered > WWTP > Aerobic digester > Activated sludge | place...
CATTTTCGCGCTGACAACTATTTCGTGACGTTCATTCTTAGACAATTTTATTGACATTTGAGTTGCTCGGTTTTTTCAATGTGGACAAACACAATTGAGCGGACTGTAATAGAATTTTGTTCAAAGCTATTTTTGTAAAGTGTGCAGTAAATTTGAAAATTTGTGCCGGAGCCCTCAGCATATAACAGCGTGCAAGCGAGATGTCTTATTTTGGGCGGTCTGAAGGTTTATTAAATGGTTACCTCGCTCCTACTTCCTGCAAGAAAAAATATTGCAATATATTTTAAGGTTGAAATTTGTGTAACTTTATTGCAATATTTTTGACGACAAGACAGTGCTACGAAAGCCCAAAATAAAACACCTCGATTACGTACATAAATTAGCAGCAATTTGAAAACGTCATACGTTTAAAAAATCTTACTCTAATGCCACGATTAGTATATAAGGTTTATGTTATTGAACTTCCAAAGCGAGTCTTTACCGAGGATTATAAATTTCGAAATGCGAATCCGCAGTTTAATGGTGTGCTTGAGTGTCTTTATGTTGGTATGACAAGTAAAACGCCAGAGGAAAGACTCAAACAGCATAAAACAGGATATCGAAATAAGAAAGGTCATAAACTCTCAGCCAATATTGTAGAGCGGTATGGTGGTTATTTGCGCCCAAGTCTTTATAATCACATTAATTTGCAACCAATGACAAGTCAGGAGGCATTATTACAAGAAGAAAAACTTGCTTGGGACTTGAGAAGAAAAGGATATGCTGTATGGTTTAATTAGTGATAAGCATGCATATAGTTCAAACTGCAGCTAACTACAGATTAGCGCAATGATTCATTTGGGGTGGAAAGTAGTTTAATTAGCTTTGAAGCTCACAAAAAGTTGGTGCAAATAAAAATATTGCAATATAGTTTTCGGTAGAAATTTGGTTAATTTTATTGCATTATTTTTGCGAAACAGAGGAGCTTCAACCCCAAAATAAAACACTTCGCTTGAAAGCAGCACATTTTCACCAATTTGTTCGCAGAATCAAGAAACTAAAGCTATTTTATATCTATGAAAAATCTAAAGCAAGTACTCATAATTTGTATTGGTACATTTTTATCAGTAATGAATATAAGTTGCAAAAAGAAATTTGATGACTCAAAAAATATTCAAGAAAAAATCATTGAACTTGACAAAGCTGGCTGGGAAGCTTGGAAGAATAAAAACGGCGGATGGTTTGAACAAAATACAACTGCCAACTTTGTTTCTATTAGTGCTGATGGTGTTAGCGTCAAGAAGGATGTAATTAATGCAACCATTTCTAATTGCACTGTAAATAGCTACGAATTAGAAAATATTAAATTTATCATGTTGTCAGAGAAATCTGCATTATTGACTTATAAAGTTCATCAAGATGGTACATGTAATGGTGTAAAGCTGAGTTCGAAAATTCAGGTTGCTGCAAATTACATTTTTCAAAATGACAAGTGGTTAGAAGCCTTTTACATGGAATCCAAAATTGAGTAAAATAACAACCATCTGTTAATAGCGGCTTAGCGCAATGTATTATTTGGGGTGGAAAGTAGGTTAATTAACTTTTAAGCTCGCAGAAAGTTTGTGCAAATAAAAATATTGCAATTTAGTTTTCGGTAGAAATTTGGTTAATTTTATTGCAATATTTTTGACGAAAAGACTGTACTCCGAACCCCAAATAAAACACTACGCTAAGCCGCAGCACTTTAGTAGCAAGGCAAAGAAACTAAATCAATGAAAAATATCATACTCATTTTTACGATTTTTTTAAGCTCGACATTTACACGTGCTCAGACAAATATTTATCATGCGTTTCCTGATTCAAATGCTTATTGGTCTGAGACAAGTTGGTTTGTTACATTTCCTTCCTTTTGTCATGTGATCAACATTCAAACAATATATATATTCGGAGACACAATTTTGGGAACGAATACATATCATAAAATCTTTAAATATGGCTATATAAGTAGTACCAACTGTCCTTCACAGGGTAATTATTATACAAAATATTATTTAGGTGCCTTAAGACAAGACACAATACAAAAGAAGGTTTACTATTATCCATCAACAAGTAGTAATGAAGAATTACTTTATGATTTTAATTTAACTATTGGCGACACTCTTCCAATCTCATTTAATATGGGACAACAAGACACTGTTTACAGTATTGACTCTGTGCTTATTGGAAATAGCTATCGTAAAAGATTTATTCTAAAATCAATAAATAATACTTTTCCTCCACCAGACACAAGCTATGCGATTATTGAAGGAGTTGGAAGTACATTTGGTTTGTTGAGCACAATGGACATTTCATCTGAATCTGGTTCTGTACTTATTTGTTTTGCAGACAACGGACAATATTATCCTGCAAACTCTAATTGCCTATTATCCGTAAATGTTTCTGAAATAAACAATCAACCCATTAATGTTACAATCGTTCCCAATCCTTTTTACGTGGAGACTATATTGCAGACTGACAAATCTCTATCCAAAGCCACTCTTGCAATTTATAATTCCTTGGGTCAGAAAGTTAAACAACTGGAAAATATGAACGGGCAGACAAATATTTTGCGCCGAGAAAATTTAGTTAGTGGGTTATATTACTATCAAATTTTGGTAGACAATAATATATTGAAAACTGACAAATTTCTAATCCTGGATGAATGAATAATTGAAACCATCGTGCAATGCCCAGCTACTAACAGCAGCTTAGCGCAATGTATTATTTGGGGCGGAAAGTGGGTTAATTAGCTTTGAAGCTCGCAGAAAGCTTGTGCAAATAAAAATATTGCAATATAAATTTCGGTAAGTAATTTGTGTAACTTTATTGCACTATTTTTGACGACAAGACAGTGCAACAAAAGCCCAAAATAAAACACCTCAATTGCGTACATAAATTAGCAGCAATTTGAAAACGTCATACGTTTAAAAAATCTTACTCTAATGCCACGATTAGTATATAAGGTTTATGTTATTGAACTTCCAAAGCGAGTCTTTACCGAGGATTATAAATTTCGAAATGCGAATCCGCAGTTTAATGGCGTGCTTGAATGTCTTTATGTTGGTATGACAAGTAAAACGCCAGAAGAAAGACTCAAACAGCATAAAACTGGATATCGAAATAAGAAAGGTCATAAACTCTCAGCCAATATTGTAGAGCGATATGGTGGCTATTTACGCCCAAGTCTATATAATCACATTAATTTGCAACCAATGACAAGACAGGAGGCATTATTACAAGAAGAAAAACTTGCTTGGGACTTGAGAAGAAAAGGATATGCTGTATGGTTTAATTAGTGCTAAGCATGCATATAGTTCAAACTGCAGCTAACAGCTTAGCGCAATGATTCATTTGAGGTGGAATGCAGGTTAATTAGCTTTGAAGCTCACAAAAAGTTAGTGCAAATAAAAATATTGCATTATAGTTTTCGGTAGAATTTTGGTTAATTTTATTGCACTATTTTTGCGAAACAGGCGTGCTACGAACCCAAAATAAAACACCTCGCCTGCACGCAGAATGCTAGTAGCAACAATATGACTACAGTAAAACACACCCTTTTAGTATTCATTATATTAGTTTACGGACTGACAGCCTGTAAGCATAAACAAACAACTGAAATTCATAATGACTTTAAAAAGTATTACGACCAATTCAACGTTGAGGGTTCTTTCGTGCTTTACGACAGGCAAGCAGACAAGTATGTTTTTTACAACCAAAACCAATACAACCAGACTTTTTCTCCTGCTTCAACATTTAAAATTTTTAATTCACTTATCGGACTAGAGACAGGAGTAATAAATGACAAGCACTTTGTGATTCATTGGGACAGTGTAGCAAGAAATCCAGTATGGGATAAAGACCACGATTTGCAGACTGCATTCACTAATTCTACCGTTTGGTATTATCAAGAGCTTGCAAGGCGTGTTGGTGAACAGAGAATGAAATATTGGCTTGACAAATCTAATTACGGCAATACAGATACTTCAGGTGGCATTGACCAGTTTTGGTTGACTGGCGGACTTCGTATCTCACCAAAACAACAAATTGACTTTCTAAAACAACTTCACGACAATCAACTTCCTTTTTCCAAGCGTTCAGTAGATATTGTTAAAGATATAATGATTACAAAAGACACATTAGGCTATGTAATAAGAGCAAAAACTGGCTGGGGTGGACAAGACAAAAAAGATATTGGTTGGTATGTAGGTTATCTTGAAACAAATGACAATGTTTATTATTTCACTAATTGTGTTCAAATAGAAAGCGAGAAATTAAATGATGTTAATCGTGCAATTAGTTTTGACAATTCAAGGAAAGAAATTGTTTATAAAATATTTGAAGAACTCAAATTGACGAAGCACTAAGTATTGCTGTTATTAAAAAAGGCTTTGCTTTAGTGTGAGGAAAATGAAAATAGAATTATTTGAGTAATTAATAAACTTTGATTTTGAAAGACAGTATATGGCTTCAAAAGCCCACAAATGCAAAGCCTTAATCCTTTTTGCAGTATTACTCGAAATTCTTTTACCGTTAGAAATCTTCTTGCGAAATTTGGTCTTCACTTAGCCCTTACTTACTTTTGGCGTAAGTATTTGGAAAGACTGTATGATTAATTCCTTTAGAGACAAAGACTCAAAGAAAATTTGGGAAGGCGAACGAGTGAATAGCTTGTCAACAGAGATTCAGGAAATTGCTAGACGTAAGCTTAGAATGGTCAAATTCTCATGAACTTAACGATTTGCCGATACCTTCTTTCAACAGACTAGAAAAGCTTAAGGGAAATTATAAAGGCTTCTACTCCATCCGAATGAATAATTAATGGCAAATAATTTTTAAATAGAATAGTGGTAACGCGGAGGAAGTAGTAATTATTGATTATCACCAAAAGACAAATGAGATGAAAAAACTAAAGAACATTCACCCAGGAGAAATTCTTAAAGAAGAGTTTTTAATGCCACTTGAAATTAGTGCTTATAGACTTTCCTTAGACATCGGAATTCCACAAACTCGTGTTTCAGCAATCTTGAAAGGAAACAGAAGAATTACAGCAGACACCGCACTTAGACTTTCTAAATATTTTGGAAATTCTGCAAAATTCTGGCTTGGACTTCAAGACGATTTTGACATTGAAGAAGAAAATAATCAGAAGAAAGCAGAACTAAATTCGATAAAACAATGCACTCGCATCGCCTCATAAAAAAGGCTTATCAGAATAGAGTATTGTGATTGGAAAAACTTTGAAGCTCTAATAATGATCCTGCAAATAAAAATATTACAATATGATTTTCGGTAAAAAATTTGTTTAATTTTATTGAAATACTTTTTGTGAACGCGACAGCGTTTTGGCCCCCAAATAAAACACAGCGCAAAATATGCATTCCAATAAAACAAGAAAAATGAAAATAAAACTGTCAATAATATTAATGTTCTTAGGACAATTTGCTTTTGGACAAAATAAAGTTCAAAAAATTGACAGTTTAATGAATGCACTTTATTCTACAGATGACTTTAGTGGAAATGTATTGGTCGCAGAAAAGGGTAATATTATTTACAGCCATAGCTTTGGTTTTGCTAACGCAACTACAAAAGAAAAATTGACTGAAAATTCAATATTTGAAACAGGCTCTGTTTCAAAGCAATTTACAGCAATGGCTATTATGATTCTAAAAGAAAAGGGTAAATTGAATTTAGACGATGAAATCAAGAAATATATTCCTCAACTTTCAAACTACGATGCTATAACAATAAGAAATCTACTTAACCATACCAGCGGACTTCCTGACTATATGGGAATTATGGATAGTTTGTTTGATAAATCTAAAATAGCAACAAACAACGACATTATTGCTATATATAGTAAATACAAACCGAAAGTATTATTCGAACCGAATAGTAAATTTGAATATAGTAATACTGGCTATGCACTTTTATCATCAATTATTGAAAATGTTTCTGGATTGACTTATGCGGAGTATTTAAGTAAAAACATTTTCATTCCATTGAATATGAAAAACACATTTGTCTATAATCGTAGGTTGAACCCTAAAAAAGTTGCGAATTATGCTTTTGGCTATTTCAGCCCTGACAGTTTAACTGGATATATTTTGCCTGACGACTTTGAAGAAACCAAATTTGTAATTTGGCTTGACGGAATTGTTGGTGACGGGACTGTAAATTCCACTGTAACTGATTTATTAAAATGGGACAGAGCCTTATATAATAATATTCTTCTTTCTGAGGACGGAATGAAGGCCATCTTTGAAGTAGCCACTTTAAACAACAATACTAAAACTTCATATGCTATGGGTTGGGAAATTGTAAAATTTGATGTTTACAGCAAAATGACAAGGCATGGAGGAAGTTGGCCTGGTTATGTGGCTTATATTGAGAGACACATTGAAAATGATAAAACAATCATAATTCTTCAAAATCACGAGGACGACATTTCAATTCCATTAAAAGCTATAAGGAAAATTCTTTACAATAAACAATAATGAATACAATAGGATATTTTGAAATTCAATCATCGAATCCAAACAGAGAAATAGATTTTTACAAAAAAGTATTTGGTTGGAATTTCATAAGAGAGTACAGTGTTCCAATTGAATATTATAGAATAGAAACAGAAAGCTTATTTGGTGGATTATTACAAAGACCAGTAAAAACACCACCAGCCGAGTTCGGAACAAATGCATTTACATGTTCAATTCAAGTGAGTAATTTTGATGAAACTGCAAAAAAAATACTTCAATACGGAGGAAGTATTGCAATGCCAAAATTTTCAATACCGAACAGATGTTATCAAGGCTACTTTTTGGACGCAGACTATAATGCATTTGGTATTTTTGAGGTTAACGAAAACGCATAAAACAAAATATTATGTCCTTTCAAGCATACATCGACAATATTAAAGCCAAAACAGGGAAGACACCTGATGACTTTAAAAAATTAGCAACAGAAAAAGGATTCATCATTGATGGAAAACTTAATCCAGATATAAAAGCTACTGAAATTACAAACTGGCTTAAAGAGGAATTTGAATTAGGACACGGACACGCAATGGCAATTTTTGCAACTTTAAAAGGGATAAAAAAATAAAGTAAAAAGCAACGAATTGTTATCATGAGTGGAATTGTAAGACTAACAGAAACTACTAACTGCTAGGAAAACGGAACTTATTCAAAAACCCAACCGACCGTAATCTCAAAACATCAAATTAATAATTTGATGTTGCTCAATTTAATATTACTGTACTACTTCCCATTAAGGAAAATACTAAACTATTATTTAAGGCAGAAATTTATGTAACTTTATTGCACTTATAATCACATTACGACAGTGCTGCGAAAGCCAAAAATAAAATATATACTACTTATACTAACTCTTTGTTCATGCAGCTTAAATTTGCATGGTCAACAAAGTAAAGTTGATTCTTTGTTAGTAAAATTAACCCAATCAAAAGATGACATCAGTGAAGTTAATTTATTGAATGAATTATCTTATGAGTATTGGGACATATACCCTATTGAAGGTTTAAAATATGCGAAACAAGCTTTAGTGCTTTCAGAAAAATTGAAATCAAAAGTCGGTATAGCAGAATCCTATTCGAATATCAGTAGAAGTTATCGACGGCTAACAAATCTTACAAAATCACTTGAGTATGGCTTCAAATCTTTAAACTTATATGAAGAAATTGGCGATAAACATGGTATTGTTCGCAATCTTATAAACATTGGGAATATCTACAGAGTTCAAAAAGATTATAAAAAGTCTTTAGAATATCTTCAACAAGCATTAAAATTAAATGAGGAAATAGATGATAAAATGTGGACTGCTAGAAATCTTAACAGTATTGGTAATGTGTATAAGGACATGAAAAATTATCCGAAAACACTTGAATATTATAGTCGTTCTCTTAAAGTTAGTGAAGAGATGAAACACGCAGGTAGAATTGCAAGTGCAATTACAAATCTCGGTTCAGTTCATGGTTTGATGAAAGATTATTCAACAGCATTAGAGTATGATTTTAAAGCACTAAGAATGATGAAACAACTTGGTCAAAAAGTTGGAATATCTGAGTGTTACTTGAATATTGGGATGGTATATTTAGATTTAGCCGGCAACTCGAATAAAATAACAACAACGAATTTTGTTTCAGGAAATAAGAACAATTGGTTGCAAAATGCAAAAATATATTGTGACAGCGCAATTGCTATTGATAAAGAAATAAACCACTTAGAAGGTTTACAATGGGATTTTAAATTACGCACTGATATCCTTAAACAAATAGGTGATTATAAGAGCACTATTGAAAGTTTCGAATACTACATTAGTTTAAAAGATTCAATTTCCAATGGAGAAAGTAGTAGAAGGATTTCACAACTTGAAAATGATCATGAAGAAGATTTAAAACAAAAAGAAATAGAAATTCAAAAACTACAACTTCAATCTGCTAAGAATGAACGAATTTATTTTATTTTAGGATTAGCATTTGTGATAATTTTTACTGGATTTATCCTTCGGTCCTTGCGCATAACACGCAGACAAAAACATGTAATTGAAGTTCAGAATAGCGAAACCGAAGAACAAAAAAAAATAATTGAGGAGAAAAACAAAAACATAACTGATAGCATTACTTATGCAAAAAGAATTCAACAAGCAAAATTGCCGAATAAAGATGAAATTTATTCTTCCTTGCCGAATTGTTTTGTACTATTTAAGCCAAAAGATATTGTGAGTGGTGATTTTTATTTTTTTCATAAAACAGAACAACATGTATTTATTGCCTCAGCTGATTGTACAGGACATGGAGTACCGGGTGCATTTATGAGTATGATTGGCTCAGAAATATTAGAAGATGCTGTTTCTCAAAGTTCTGACACATCAAAAATTTTAGAATTACTCAATAAGGGTATTAAAACTTCTCTGCGCCAGTCAGACAGCAACGAATCCACCCGTGATGGTATGGACATTGCATTGTGCTCAATAGACTCAGTTAACCGAATAGTTAGGTACGCTGGTGCAAACAGGCCTATTTGGATTATTCGAGATGGGCATAAAGAAATTGAAGAAATCAAAGCAACAAAAAAAGCAATTGGTGGGTTCACTTCCGATAACCAATATTACGACACACACGAAATAAAATTACAACAAGGCGACACTTTTTATATAGCAACAGATGGCTACGCTGACACATTTAGCGCACAAGACAAAAAATTAACGACAAAAAAGTTTAAAGAAATTCTTCTTGGCATTCAAAACAAATCAATGCAAGACCAAGAATTGTACTTAGATAATTTTATCGAAAATTGGAAAGATAAAGCAGAACAGATTGACGACATATTAGTGATTGGTGTGCGACTGTGAAAACTAACCAAGTAACAGAATATAAGCTCAAGTAAAACAGCACTATTTTGATATTAGAGAATAAGTGAAAATATAAACAAATGTGCAGCTTACTAACTTTGTTGGAAATAAACAGTATAGTGCTCCAAATCCGCCACAATGTAAAGTTGCTAAACATTAAAAGGCATTTTAAAGACAACCCTAATTGACACTAATTAAATAATAAGTATGACTGGATTTAAAATAACTACCTCTGACAGGCAAGAAATAAGATTCGCATTTTACTTAGACAATGCACCTGTGACTTCAAAAGCATTTATTGACATATTACCATTTACTAGGACTTTTCATCATGCTAGAGTTTCCGGACAAGAAATTTGGATAGACGATGTTCCGCAACTTGACATTATACAAGAAAACGCATCAATATTCACCGAACCTGGCGAAGTAGTATTTGGTCCGTTAAAGCCTGCTAGAACAAAGACAGCAAACTGTTTTGGAATATATTACGGTGAAGGAAAAGGACTTGATGCTTGCAACATTTTCGCAAAGGTAATCGACAGTGACAAACAAAAATTAATTGAACTTGGAAATAATATTTGGAAAAATGGGTCACAAATTTTGACAATTTCTTTACTAGACATAACTAGTTGACAGATGTTGCAACAACAGGAAGAATAACACTCTTTAAAAGTTTCATTTTGTTGAAAAACAATTTTCAATTCTACTCATTGAAAGTTTAATAATTATGAAAAGTAGTTATTGACATTTAGATGGAATCTAAAATTGCTAAAGCTCAAGTGTGATAGTTACTTAAAACATATTCTTAGTTTAAAAATGAATAGCTGCTATTCAATTATTCTTTATTTCTATTATTTAATTATTCTTTTGTTAAGCCCATTTAATAAGAAAGCTAAACGATGGATAACCGGAAGAAAAAAATGGGAATCAGAACTTGAGAAAAAAATTAAAAAAGGAGAAAATTGGATTTGGTTTCATTGTTCATCACTAGGCGAATTTGAGGATAGTTGTGAAGTTTTTTTTAAAATACAGACGGAATACCCAACAAATAGAACTATACTGACCGTTTTTTCACCCAGTGCATTTGAGGTGCTAAAACAATCAGGTTTGTTCGACATAATATTCTATTTACCATTAGACACTAAAGCAAATGCTAAAGCATTTATCGAAATTGTAAAACCTCAATTGGTTTTGTTTAGCCGTTCGGAACTGTGGCTAAATATACTTGTTGAGTTACAAGCTAGAAAAATTCCCTTATTTCTAATTTCTTTAAAGTTGAATAATAAAAGTAATTTCTTAAAATGGCCTTTTAGAAAATTCTATAGAAATTGTTTTAAGACGTTTGATGTTATCTATTGTCAAAATTTAGAAACACAAAAACTACTCATTGCTTATTTTAATGTTTCCACTACATTAATTACAGGAAATACCCGTTTTGAAAGAATTTACAATCAATCTCAATCCAAAATAACATTTCCTGATATTGAAAATTTTGTATTAGATAGTTTTGTAATTGTTTATGGGAGCAGCTTACCTAAGGATGAAAAATTTTTCTTAAAAACTTATGACTCCTTAAAAAAACTAAATTTGAAATGGATTATTGTTCCGCATGAAATTGAAAAATCAATAATTGCAAAGAAACTGAATTCAAGAAACGTTATTCATTTTTCAAAAATTAAAGAACTGCATCAATTTCATGATATTTTAATTATCGATTCTGTTGGCATTCTCAAACATATATACCAATATGCACATATCGCTATAATTGGCGGGGGATTTGATAAAATTGGAATACACAATATTATTGAACCAGCTGTGTATGGTAATCAGATAGCTTTTGGTCCTAACCATAAAAACTATGATGAGGCCATTCAATTACTAAATTTAGGAGGTGCCATAATATATAAGAATAATGAGGAATTGAAACGGATAATTCAAAGTAAAGCATTGAATCCAGAGAATATAGCTTTACGAGAAACTATAAAACTATTTGTGAAATCCAATACAATGAACAGCTTTAAAATAGTAGAGTCAATTCGTGCTAAATTGATTAAGTAAGAAAGTGAAAAATAGATTTATTTTTTTGAATTAACTCTGCTAACAAAAAATCTTCTTCGTAATCAATATCTATTCCTTCAATTGACGACATTTTGAATAACTGTGGTTTAAGTCCAACTCTATTATTTTGAGCTTGCTTAAACGAAGTTCTACTGAACAAAAATAAATTTGAGTTTTCGATATTAATTACTGGTAAATGTTGTGTCTGCAATAACTTTTCAAAGCTGTGATTAATTGGCATCCCATTAAAGTCATACCCTCTCTTCTGTATACTTTCAACACTAAAAAGTGAATCGAAAATACTTAGTTTTTCAAAGTATGTGTCTATAGAATTCACAATTGTTTTTGCTGTAATCAATGGATTTGTAACATGAGTTTGCAGAAAGTGTTCTCCGTCAATTTTTGTTAAATCATACTCAATAATGGAATTCATGGTAACATCATTTCCTATCAAACTTAGGGGTCTATCTATTATAATAGCTTTAGAATATCTGTTTAAACAATTGCTTGAAATAATATTGGAATCGGTATTAATTACAATCTTTTCAATCAATGGAATTTTTTGTAAGGTGTCTAATACAACTTGATACAGTGGTTGACCGCAAAAATTCATAAAATTTTTACCCTTTAGCCTTTCAGAATCGCTTTTTATTGGAACAATTGCTTTAATCATAATCAATTATTATCTGTATTCAAATATAAATAAATGTGCTGCATTTACTAGTACCAGACTGTTGCAGGTTGAGTTAAAATAATCGCAAATCGAATTTATTTCCTACTTCTCACTATTGTAATTTGATCTACTTTGCAAACTAATATTTGTCACTTTAAAAAGCAGTTGTAGCTATTGGCAGTTGATGTTTAAAATACCATTTAACTATTTCAACAAACTGAGAATTGTAAGTTTTGTAAACAATGCTAATTTTAAACATTTGGGCGCTAACAATACAAGCATGAAAAACTCGTTAGAAATATGGAAATTAAACTTATGAAACTAATGAGAAAAATGAAATATATACTGGCTATACTAACGGTATTATTGATGCTTACTTCTCTTAATGTACATTCCTGTAGCACTTACAAAATAACCGTAGGTGATAAAACCATCTATGGAATGAATTACGACACTTGGTTTAGCCAACCACGAATTTGGTTTGAGACACAGGGTTATGGTGCAGTATTTACAGGTGCAAATTATCAGGGAGGAAATGACCTTACACCACAATCAGGGATGAATGAATATGGACTTTCATTTGGTACACTTGCAACACCAACACCCAACAAGGTAAAATCATTTGACAATAAAAAAACAATTCAAAGCAGGTCAAACTACTTAAAAGATATTTTACATTCTTGCAAAAGTGTGGAAGAAGTAAAAACTTTTATTGAAGAATACGACCACAGCACATTGTCCAATGACGTATTTATATATACCGACAAAACAGGGAAATATCTAATTGTGGAACCTTACGAATTAATTCTTGGATCGGATGACAAGTATGTACTAGCTAACTTCTGCCCTTCAACTATTAGTGACTTTAGTAGTATTAAGCAACAGCGATATGTAAACGGTGCTGCTTTCTTGAAAAACAAAATTGACACCTCACTTGCATTTTGCACAGCACTTTCAGACACGATGCATGTTTGCCGAAATAAAATTGGTGACGGAACTTTACTAACATCTATTTGGGACTTGCGAGATGGTATCGTTCATTTATACTTTTATCATGATTATAAACACAGTGTTCAATTTAACTTAAAGAAAGAGTTGTCCAAAGGTAATCACTCCTATGAAATTGCCTCCTTGTTTCCTGCGAATAGTGAATATCAAAAATTAATTGATTTTCAAACACCATTGAACAATAACATAATTGACTTGTTTCTACGCATTTCTCTAGCACTGTTTGCTTTTTCATTTTTTTACTTTCTTATCAGTTATTTTAGAAATTTAAACACAGAATTTTCAAACTATAAATTGTTACTTGCCATATTGAGTATTTGTTTAGCCTATTATATGTTTGCCTTAGCAACAGAAATGGGGATTTACTTTTTTCCTTCTCCCTACAAAAATTATAAATTCGGATTGATTGATATAGCCTCTTATCTTCCATTCTTATTATCATTACTGATTATTCCATTGTTAATAATCAACCTAAAAATCCTTAAATCGAAAACCTGGAAGACATTTTCAAGTTTACTTTTTACAGTAAACAATATAACCTACCTAATTTTAATTACACTATTTACCTATTGGGGTTTTTATAATATATTAAACCAATAATGAAAAGCACTAATTTGAAAAGTCTTACATTTAGTCTAATGTATATAATGGATTGGCAATAGCGGGATTTTCGAATTCAATTGATTTTAAGTTGGCTAAGCAATCGTTAGCTTTTCAAATCAAGTTTTACTGTAAAAGTCAAACTTTCGAGTTGCATTAAAATTTAGTACTAACAACAAAAAAGCAGTCGCATGACAAATCATAGGAGTACTTTTACTCAATTGATATTAATCTCACTTCTTTTCACGTTAAATCTTTTTGCACAAAATTCAGAAATTAAACAGCATGAGAATTCCGGTTTGAAAATGAATTTCCCAAGTATTTATTTTAAACCATATTCCACCGACTACGCTGCTATGCCTTATCAAGTGAACAAATGTTTTGAATACATTGCGGTCAACTTTAAGAGTAATGTGAATAGTCTTGTTATTTGGCGCGACAGTAGTGAGTCAGAGAAGTTAACTAACGAACGGATTAAGAAACTGAACAAAGAATTAAGGAGGTTTACTCACACTAAAAAAATTGAAATCCATTCAATGGGAAATCAACAGAAAATATCAAGACAGACAATTAATTCGGTTTCTGACACTTTAACAATTAACTATTTACAAAGTTTGAATGCTGTCTTCGACATGTCTAAAACTCGAATACCGAATCTTACTAAAAAGAAAATTCGCCCACATTTGGTATGGACAGGTTGGAAACATGGATTTCATTGGAGTACACCTGGGTGAACGTATAACTACTTATTGAATAAGAAGTAATTAAACATCGTAGGTAAGACACAAATGCTTAAAAGGTGAAAGCAAAGTGCATTATTTTGCTCAGAAACTAGAATTCCTATATGATTACTATCCTCTGACTTCTTGAATGAAAAATAAAACTTAATAACTTAAGTTATGGAAGTCTCAAAGTATTTTGTGCTACATTAGTATACTATTTTTAACTATAATAATGTTCTTCGAATACCTGAAATAATACAAAACGCTTAAAGGCAAACCATAAACATAAATTTTGATAACCCGATTGATGCAGATAAAAAAAATGACAGGAAAAATAATTATTTTCTTGTTGCTCCTACCTGTACTTTGTTTTTCGCAGTCTAATATTTCAAATGAGAATAGTAGATTCTCATTATCTCTTAGCGCTGGTTTAAATGTATCAAAATTTAGAAAAGACAGTTTAATTTTTAACTATGGAACAAAACCATTTATTGGTACTTCTTGGTCAGTTGGAATATCGCAACGTTTCGGTATAAAAGGCGATGTTGTGTATTCGAAAAGAGGATCAAATGCAGTAAACTCAGGTAAAAAAATTGAAAATCAATACATAGATTTAACCTTGTGTCCACGATTTAACGTTACCCCTGATTTTCATTTACACGCAGGATTAGCATTTTCAAATTTGCTCAAATCAAACGAAATTATCAACAATGGCAGTCATTTCAATGGGATTGAAAGAAAAGAAATTCAAGGTTATACATCTGAATTAAATGTCATTACAGGTGCAGAGTTGAACTTACATAAAAATCTTACCATATTCCTTAACTACACCATCCCCACGAATAAATTAAATACCTCAAATTATCAAATAGGAGTTAACCTTAAGCTTACTGATAGAATTAAAAAAGAACCAAGTTTTAGAAGAAAAAGAATTAATGCTTCTCGTAATCAAATAAATCAATTGAAAAAAAGTGTTTTATTAGTCAGACTTAAAACTTCTGAAAACGCTATTAATGCACTAATAAATGAAGGACAAGGTGATAAAGCGCTCAAATTGAAATTGAAACAAGAAGAAGCAAACAAGAAAATAGTAAGTGCTTTTACTAAAAACTTTACATTCTGTGAAGTGCGCTATTTCTTTAGCAGTAATTCAGAGAAGGTTAAACAAAAACAATTTGACAGTGTTTTTTTGAATGACAGCTTACAAGTTGATAATTCAATAAAACTAGACACAAACAGAACTTTTTTTATTGCTGAATTTGGCTTTCTTGAGCAGGACACGAATAAAATATTCTCTCATTATTCATACGAACCTTCCCAGAATGGAGGTTTGGAGAAAGTTGCAAACTACTATTCAACAACTTCAGATAATGACTTTTATGTTTTGAGAATCCTTGACAAAAATTTTGTTCAGTTAAGTAAACCATTCCCCTTTTATACAAGAGCAATTTATAAAACAATGAGTGAGCAACCGGAACAGTTCATGTTTATACATCCTCTTTATTTAGTTTTTTTGACTTGGACATACGATGACACTGTTTTAAGAATGAACAAAAAACTTGAAAGATTCCATGGTCGTAATATGTAAAAATTTCTGCTAACCTTATCTATACCTAATTACCAAGAACACCTTAATAGAATTAACAAATCCAAGAAGAAAATTTACAGCATATTAGTGTGGCGTTGTTACCAAAAGTATAATCTGTTAAACAGCGCATAAAAAGTGTAAATTATAGTACCCACAAAAAGCTCAATCATTAAAAAATTAAAAAAAACGAATTTTTATTTTGCGAAACTGAAATGTTGCACATATATTTGCAACCGTTTAGTTTCGCAATTAAAAATAATCGACAATTAGACATCAGATTTTTCAAGCAATTGAATAGCATCTACGAACTATTAAAAATTAAATTATGGACAATTTAAAATTTGACATTCAGGTTGAGAAGTCAACCAAAACTGTTTACATAGACAGAGAATTTAAAGCAGAACTTTCGCTAGTATGGGATGCATTTACCAAACAAGAAATACTTGATCAATAGTGGGCACCTAAACCTTATTTGTCGAAAACTATGAAGATGGACTTTAAAGTAGGTGGGCGAAGATTTTATGCAATGATAAGCCCAGAAGGTGTAGAAATAGGTTGGCACATTCAAGACTATACTTCAATAAGCCCTAAATCCAATTTTAAATTCTTCAGTGTTTTTGCTGATAAAGATGAAAATCCCTTTTTGCCTGGATCAAATTGGGATTTGACTTTTACTGAACTAAATGGAATAACTAAGGTAAGCATAATAATTCATAATGATTCTCTTGAACGCATGGAAAAGATGATTGAAATGGGCTTCAAAGAAGGCTTTACTGCGACTTTGAATGAATTAGAAAATAGGTTATCAAAACATTAATAAATAGCCCAATGAAAAAGTATGTATTTAACTATTTAATAATATTTAGTATTATTATTAATGTAATGGCTTGTGGAAATTCACAGCAGAAAATTCAAAATATAAGTAAACATGACACAACAATTAATCAAACTTTATCAAGCAAAAATGATATGATTAAACAAAAAATTACTCCCTGCTTATGGGTTGAGACAACAGATGCAAAAACAGTAACAGATTACTATTTATCCATATTTAAAGATGGTAAATTAAAAGAACATCATAAGTATAAAAACCCACCGGAAGCAGGCGGTGGCAATTTTGAAACTGCTGTAATCGAAATTGCAGACATGGAATTAAGTATTTTGGCTGCGGGTCCATATTTTAAATTTAATGAGTCTGTTTCCTTTGTGATTAATTGCAAAGACCAAGCTGAAGTAGATTATTATTGGAATGCCTTAACAGCAAATGGTGGTGAAGAATCTGCTTGCGGATGGTGTAAAGATAAATATGGTTTATCCTGGCAAGTTGTTCCTGTTGAATATTTTACGCTCATTAACAACGATGATCCTACAGTTAGAGAAAAGGCATTGAAAAACACCCTGAAACAGAAAAAAATTATTTTATCCGAACTTAAATAATTAGAACTAAAAAAATAAAATGGCATAAACTAACCCATACATCAAATTCATCTGTATTTGTATGTATAGGATTTATATTTTTAGGCCTACAAAAAGGTTTATTAACTTTTAATCACCAATAAAATTCTTACACGAAGAATATTGCCAGATTACTTTCAACTTCTTAGTTGCGCAATTAGCTTTAACTAGTTGGACTATTTTAATTGGAATATGCGATTTTCGAAATTAAAAATTTCGAAAACAATTAAAACCATACCAACTATTGTATTAGGCACAGTAAATCGATCCTTTCGCTGCTTAATTGAATAGAATAAATTTTGAAATGCTCCGATATAGAACTTTAACTAAGTAATACTTGTGCTTCAAAGTTTCGTACTTGGATTCATGCAATACATCAGATGTGACTTTACAATTTGAACAAATCAAATTTACGTGCTAATTTCTTGAACTTATAAAAGACATTTGACAGACTAACAATTGACTAAATGTGAGAAACATATAACATATATTGTTAATTGTGTTACAAGTTTGATTAGCACTGCTGTTAGTTTTGGACTAATTAGATTTAATCATGACTCTAATCATTATTTCTCTCATAGTACTAGTCTAACTTCGCTCAAAATTAGTTCAAAATGGACCAAACACATATCCACTTATTAATTACTCATCTTCCAATTTTTGGTTCTCTATTAGGAGGACTTGTTCTTGCACATGGAATATGGGCAAAGAGTAATCAAACGAAGATTGCAGCTTATAACCTTTTGATTATTTCTTCAATAGGTGCTGCTATTGCCTACATGACCGGCGAAGGTGCGGAAGAAACAGTTGAAAATATGCAAGGCGTTGTTGAAGCAACTATTAAACAACACGAAGAATTTGCATTAGTTGCTTTAATATCTTTAATCATTTTGGGAATTGCTTCCATAATTGGTTTGTTAATTACATTGAGAAAATCGCCATTAACAAGAACAATAGCATTTATTAGTTTATTTATTTCACTCATTAGCTTTATACTAGTCGCTAGAACCGGATATTTGGGTGGACAAATTAGACATACAGAAATTGGTTCTACTACCAATCCTAATCCAACTATAAATGAAAATGAAGGCGACAATGACTAGATAAATCATTGCGCAATGATAAAGGATGCTAGCTATTTTAACCAACAATATAATAGAAAATACAAGTTACCTAAAGTCCTTTTCTAACAAAAGTCAGTGCTGCTTTAGATAAAATTAGTTAGCCGATTTCATTTTCCCAAAATCTAATTCCGGCATTTTGCAAACCTGGCACAAATCACACTTATTATAAGTTATCCAATGGTCACGCTCATTAAATGGATATTTATTTACGTAAGGTCGGAGCTTTATTTTTTGAGCAATCCAAAGGTTTGTAAGCGATGGATTTTTTAAATAGTATTTTAAGACACGTCTAGCATTTTGTGTTACATCTTCTTTAAAAATCGGATAACGGGTAATCAGTCTTAAGCAAACTATATCTAAATTTTTTTCAAGTGATAGCTCTTCAAATACTTCAATATCTATAGCATAACCAATTGAAAGTATATCTCCACCCCACATTTTATCAAGATTCAAAGAAAGCAATTTAGCTTTTGTGGTGATGATAAGTCGGTCTTCTTCCTTTGAAGAATTACTCAATTTAACCTCAAACAGTTTATTCTTAAATGAAATATTAAAGAAATAATTTTCATGAGTATCTGTAAATTTTATACTAAAAATTGCATCTTCAATTACTTTAGAATTGTATAGTGTTTTGTTTTTGTTTAGCCAAAAAGTGAGTTTAGTTTGTAATTCACTCAATTCATTATTGGCAATAAAATCTATTCTATTGGCCTCATTAATTTCTTTGCTGAATACTTGATTTAAATCACTATAAATTTCGTGATCGTCTTTATTAGCATGGTATATAGACTTCTTATAAAATGTATAATCAATAAAATAATCACCCGGATAAATTATTGGAAATTGAATCTGGGTATTGCTTTCAAAGTGTTCATGATAGTACTTATTAATAATTTGTCGAGGAAATTTAATCTCGTTAATCCACCTGTTTTCATGGTTCAACAATACAAACCCAGGTGCAAAGGGTATAGCTATTTTAGGTTGTAAATACTTAGTAAACTTGCAAAAGTTATCTGCAAAATATTGTTCTCTTATGCGTGCAACTTCTTTATCGTCTTTGCCTTTGTAATGCACTTTATTAGGAAAATACCCTGCACCACTCCAACCTGAAAACAGAAAATCTATTTTAGGCCACATTTTTTTTATTTTCTCTAAAAGTAACCCAACAGCAGTTTCATGATTAGAGTTTAATGCATCATTAATATTTACTATTACATACCCTTCACTTTCAACAACAATAACGCTTTCGAGCGAATAGCCTAAATAGGTAATTTTTATATTCTTATAAGTATATGTTCTAAAACTTACAGCTTCAGTAATGTAACTAAATTGCATGTGTTTAAGATAATCTACAATACCATCTCGCCATTGAAAAGGAAAAAAAACATGTGCATCTTTTTGTATTTTCATTAATGATTCATGGTGCAAGTGATCTTCATGTCCATGAGAAATTAAAATAAAATCAGCTTGTTCAACATTAGAAGTATCAATAGGCTTAGGAAATAAATGCCATTGATTTTTATATGCAGCGCCTGTTATCCAAGGATCAAATGCTATTTTAACGTTATCCGTTTCAATTACAAAACAGGAATGTGATATATATTCAATACGCATTATAAAGTTGTTATTTAGAAAGCTTAACTCTATAAAGTATTAATTATTGTTAATAGATAGGATTGTGAAATCAAATTAACTGGTGATATGCAAATTTTAGCATACATCTACAACGTTTTATCAATTTAGTATAGTAACAACAAGGTACCTGCGATAAAATCAATAAGCCCCAATCGAAAGTAACACCAAGGTGCATGCTTCCTCAGTTTGTATATTGTTTTGTTGTGCCAATGTCACCAACTCAGGATTTTCGGTACCTGGATTGAAAATTATTCTTCGTGGCTTAAGGTTAAGAATATAGCTGTAGTAATTCTTTTGATGCGTTGGATTAATGTAAAGGGTTACTGTATCGATGTCTGATAGTAATGGAGTTCCGGTTTCAATTTTTACTCCTTCAACCATGCCTTCCTTTTTTCCTATTTGCTCAATTGCAAAACCATGCTCCAACAAGCGATGCGCAGCTTGATTGGAATAACGGGTTGGATTTTCGGAAGCACCGATGATTAATGTTTTTTTCAAAGTATACTTATTACACTTTAAAGTTACACTATTTTAGATTAGTTCTAAGCTAATTTTATTGAAGATTTATAGAAACAAAAAACTAATCCAATTCAAAATAATCTAATTCCTTACCAAACGTTTCATGCAATCCGGTTAATGATATAAAAGCAATACTAACCGTGATAGCGCCTACCCATAATGCGCTCGAAACCATTGTAAATTGTAAGGTTTTGTGAAAAAATTCAAAACCTAAGGTTAATAACACCAAGCCACCACGCACAAAATTTGGAACAGTAGTAGTAACCGTTGAGCGCAAATTGGTACCGAATTGTTCGGAAGCTATAGTAACAAAAACCGCCCAATATCCTGCAGCAAAACCTAACAATGCACAAATAAAATAAAATACATTGGCCGAAATTCCTTTACTAAACAAATAAACAGGAACAGTAATGATGATGGATATTAAATAAAACTTAACTATGTTTTTTCGATTTTTAAATAACTGACTCAAATACCCGCTCATAAAATCACCAACGGAAGTACCTAAATAAAAAAACAATACAGCACTTCCAGCTTCTATATTCTTTATACCAAGTTCATGTGCAAACTCAGGCGACAGAAATATAAGTACACCTATCAAGTACCAAATTGGTAAACCAATGGTAATGCAACAGAGGTAGCGAATAAAACGTTTTCGATTTGTAAACAACTGCATAAAGCTTCCACGTTTCACCTTACTTTCCTTCACTTTATGATACATGCCCGATTCAAAAACACCCATGCGCAACACCAATAAAACTAAACCCATAACACCTCCAATAAAATATGCCGTAGTCCAATCAAAGTTTTTACCAACCACTCCCGCCAATACCGCTCCCAATACACCAAAGGAAACAACTACCATGGTACCATAACCCCGTGTTTCTTTTGTCATTGATTCAGCAACCAGTGTAATTCCAGCGCCTAGTTCACCCGCTAATCCTATTCCTGCAATAAAACGCAACCAAGCGTAAGTCTGGGTATCAGTAACAAACCCATTGGCAATATTTGCTGCAGAGTATAAAAATATACTGCCAAATAATACGGATAATCTGCCTCGCTTATCACCTAAAATCCCCCACACTAATCCGCCAACAAGCATTCCAAACATTTGGTAATTTATTAGGTCGATCCCAACCGAAAGCAAGTCCTTTTCAGGAACTCCAATGGATAAAAGGCTTTGCTTACGAACTATACTAAATAAAATCAAATCGTAGATATCAACAAAATATCCCAAAGCAGCAACCGCAATTAATACAGCATGCGATTTATACCATTTAGTCTGTTGTGTCATTTTAGTTAAATTTTAGTAGGATAAAGAAAATGAAAATAAAACAGTATCAAAATTAAATTGCAAAAGATATTTTTACATTCAATTGTTGATAGCGTTTTGTTTGACGGCAGCCACAATTCTTAACTTGCATTTTTGAAACAAATTATGACACACCCCTATACACTTATATTATTAAGAGGTTTACCCGGCAGCGGCAAAAGCACTTTTGCTGAAATGTTGTCTGAACAAAACAAATACCCTGTGTTTTCAGTGGATGATTATTTTACCGATAAAAACTCCGGGGTTTACACATTTGATTACAGCAAAAATCACTTGGCCTATGCAGCTTGTCAACAAAATACTGAAACCGCTATGCTCGCTAAAAGCGAAAAAATAATACTCGACAATACATTTGTATTTGATTGGGAAATGGAACCCTATCACAGCTTAGCTAAAAAATATGATTACCGAGTATTCTCAGTAGTTGTAGAAAACAGGCACGGTGGAAAAAACTTGCATGAAATACCCGAAGAAGCCATACATAAAATGGCTACAAAGCTTGAAGTAAAATTGTATTAAGTAGTGGTACAAACTCAAAGGCTATTTTTTTTAACCTTAGAGTTTCTACTAGTCGATATAAAGTAGTTTAAAGTGTACCTCTCCTAGCCTGTTCTGCTTCAATGCTTTCAAACAAAGCCTGAAAATTTCCTTTGCCAAAAGATTTCGCGCCTTTACGCTGAATGATTTCAAAGAATAAAGTTGGGCGATCTTCAACCGGTTTTGTAAAAATCTGTAATAAATATCCTTCCTCATCGCGGTCAACCATAATTCCTAATTCTTTTAATTTATTCAAATCTTCTTCAATAATTCCAACGCGTTGCTTTACGGTATCGTAATATTCACCCGGAACATGCAAAAATTCTATTCCTCGTGCACGCATTTCCGAAATAGTAAACACAATATCGTTTGTTGCAACAGCAATGTGCTGACAACCCGGACCTTTATAAAAATTCAAGTATTCTTCAATTTGTGATTTCTTTTTACCGTGAGCTGGTTCATTGATAGGAAACTTAATGTAGCCATTTCCATTACTCATTACTTTGCTCATTAAAGCAGTGTATTCGGTTGATATATCCTTATCGTCGAAGGTTACTAGATTCGCAAATCCCATTACTTTTCCATAAAAATTTGCCCAATAATTCATTGCTCCCAATTCTACATTTCCAACCATGTGATCGATGTAGGTTAAACCGGTAGAGCTCGGATGATAATTGGTTTCTAGCTTTTCATAACCGGGAAGGAATATTCCTTTATAATTTTTTCGTTCAATAAAAATATGCACCGTTTCACCATAAGTATGAATGCCCGATTGGCGGATAATACCGTGCTGATCTTCGATGGTTTCGGGAAGTAAATACGGAATAGCACCACGCGAAACCGTTTGTTCATAAGCATCATAAGCATCGTTTACCCACAAAGCTATAACCTTAACACCATCGCCGTGCTTTTGCAAATGCTGTGAAATTTCGCCGGCATTATCGAGCGGTGTTGTAAGTACCAATTTTATTTTTCCTTGCTGCAACACATACGAAGTGCGGTCGCGCAATCCTGTTTCCAACCCTGCATAAGCTAAGTCTTGAAAGCCAAGTGCTGTTTTGTAGAAATGCGCAGCTTGCTTGGCATTACCTACATACAATTCAACATAATCGGTTCCGTTGATAGGTAAAAAATCCTGCGCCTTGTCAAATATTTTTTGTGTTTCGCTGTAATCAAAATTTTTTACTGCTGTTAAATCTTTTGTTTCCATTTTTTTTAGGTGCTTAGTTAGAATTTGCTAAGGTTAAATAATTGGCTACACTTGCTGCTGTTTCGTGTAATCCCTTTTTTCCACTTTCCCAATCGGCAGGGCAAACTTCTCCGTTTTCTTCAAAAAAGTTTAGTGCATCTACCATGCGTAAAGCTTCAGCTACGCTTCTTCCCAAGGGCAAATCATTAATTACTTGATGTCGTACAACGCCTTTCTTATCAATTAAAAACAAACCTCGGTATGCAACAGGATTTCCTTTGAATTCAAGTTCGTTTTCTGCATTTATTGAGTAATCACCAGCAAGTACACCATACTTCATAGCTATTGTTTTTGACAAGTCAGCTACCAGTGGATAGGTTACTCCTTTTATTCCACCTTTGTTTTGTTCGGTTGACAACCAAGCCCAATGAGAATATTTTGAATCAATTGAGCAAGCCACAACTTCGGTGTCGCGCTTTTTAAAATCGTTCAAATGCCTTTGAAATGCTAGTAATTCAGTTGGGCAAACAAAGGTAAAATCCATCGGATAAAAGAAAAACACTACATTTTTTTTACCGATAAATTGTTGCAAAGAAAATTCTTCTACAAACTCACTCCCATTAACTACAGCTGCTTCCACAAAGTTAGGAGCTGCTTTTCCAAGTATATTTTTCATTTAGTTAGTTTTAAACTGTTGCTACATTTTTAGTTGTTGTCGACCAAGATTGGTAATACTCCTTAATATTAATATTCATGGCCTCCTCGGTAAGCATCACCGGATTAAAAGGATCAATCATTACGGCCATTTCGTTGGTTTCTTTTTTTCCGATACTTCGCTCAATAGCACCCGGATGCGGTCCATGTGGAATACCGGAAGGATGTAAAGTAATTTGTCCACGTTGAATATTATTGCGGCTCATAAAATCACCTTCAACGTAATACAATATTTCATCTGAATCAACATTGCTGTGATGGTAAGGCGCAGGAATAGCTTCAGGATGATAATCGTACAATCGCGGTACAAAAGAACATACTACAAAATTTCGTCCTTCAAAATTTTGATGTATAGGCGGTGGCATGTGAATGCGACCGGTGATAGGTTCAAAATTTTTAATGTTGAAAGCATAAGGGAACTCGTATCCATCCCAACCTACCACATCAAATGGATGATTTTCGTAGATGTATGGAAAAATAGTTCCTTGCTTCTTGATGCGTAAATCAAAGGCTCCGAGTTCATCATAGGTTACTAAATTTTCGGGAACTTTTATATCACGTTCACAAAAAGGAGAATGTTCGAGCAATTGCCCAAATTCGTTTCTATAACGCTTTGGTGTTTGAATAGAACTGAATGATTCGATAAACAAAAAGCGGTTATCGCTGGTTCTTAACTCAAGTTTATATACTGTACCTTTGGGAATCACAATATAATCGCCATATTCAAAAGGAATAGACCCAAACATGGTATGCAAGGTTCCTTCGCCTTTATGAATAAAAAGCATTTCATCGGCTTCAGCATTTTTATAAAAATAAGTGGTCGACTTACTCGGTGCTGCCAAACCTATTTGCATATCGTTATTTACAAATAAGGTTTTTCTGCTTTTAATATAATCGGATTCTGCAGGAATTTCAAAGCCATTAAAGCTTACATTGCGCATGTTAGTTTCTACGGCTATTTTAGGCTTTACACTATAGGGTGTTCCTACTTGCTTTACCTGAGTAGGTGGATACAAGTGGTACACGAGCGAACTCATACCACTAAAGCCTTGTGAGGCTACTAATTCTTCTTGATAAAGTTTACCGTTTGACTGGCGAAAAACTACGTGTCGTTTTGCAGGAATTTTTCCTGCTCGATGATAGAATGGCATCTTTTGAAATATTTTTTTCAAAGGACGCCAGGAATGGAATGTTAAAAAATGATTTTAATCAGCAACAACTAATTTTACCTCATGCTCTAGCTTTAAAGTAATATTTAATGGTCATTCAAAGGCAGACCTCTTTTTTGAAATTCTTTCCAATTGAGGTATTCAGGACCTTTTCTATGTTCAACCATAGTGATGCAATCATCCACCGGACACATAATTTTACATAAGTTACATCCAACACATTCTTCTTCTTTAATAGTATAAGTGTTGTAAGGCATTCCTTTGCGAATATCAATTGCTTGATGCGAAGTATCTTCACATGCAATGTAACAAAGTCCGCAGTGAATGCACTTTTCTTCGTTTATATGGGCGGTAATATGAAAGTTAATATCGAGCTCTTCCCAGTGGGTAATTTTCTTGATTGATAAACCAACAAAATCGTCGATGGTTTTAAATCCTTTTTCATCCATCCAATTACTCAATCCTTCGCACATATCGGTAACAATTCTAAAACCATGCTTCATTGCTGCTGTGCATACTTGCACATTACTTGCACCCAGCAACATAAACTCGGCCGCATCTTTCCAAGTGCTAATTCCTCCAATACCGGAGATGGGAGTGTGTGATGTTTTTTCGTTTCTTCCCAGTGAGGTTAAAAACTTAAGTGCAATAGGTTTTACCGCAGGACCACAATAACCGCCATATACACTCATACCACCTACGTTGGGATTCGGTACAAAAGTATCGAGGTCGACTCCGGTAATTGATTGTATCGTGTTGATTAAAGATAAACCATTGGTTCCGGCTTCAATTACAGCTTCACCTGCAGGAACAACAGAATGTACATTGGGAGTTAATTTAGTAATCACAGGAATTTCTGCGTACTCCATTACCCATTCTACCACCATTTTTGCAATCATCGGATCTTGTCCAACCACAGCGCCCATACCTCTTTCGACCATGCCATGTGGACAACCAAAATTCAATTCTAAACCATGACAACCGGTATCCTGCACCTTTTTTATGAGTTCTCGCCAGCTTTCTTTAGTGTTATTGGCCATGAGCGAAACGATCATCGCTCTATCAGGAAATTCTTTCATCACTTCGCGAATTTCTCTCAGATTTAACTCGAGAGGACGATCGCTAATTAATTCAATATTATTGAAACCCATTGCACGATGCCCGCCAAAATCGACAGAAGAATATCGCGACGAAACATTTTTTACCTGATCGCCCAAGGTTTTCCACACTACCCCACCCCATCCTGCTTCGAATGCTCGAAGTACATTTATTTTTTTATCGGTTGGAGGAGCACTGGCTAACCAAAATGGATTTGGAGATTTAATACCAAGAAAGGTGGACTGTAAATTTGCCATAATATTTAGTTTACTTGCGTGAAAGTAAAATATTAGCAGGATAATTCAAAGTATATCATGGAAAATACAAGCACAAAATTTTTTTTTCAAAAATAAGTTCCGGTAAGATGAAGCTTATTTCGTAATTATAACTTTCCTTAAAGTTGTAGTTCCTTCACCTTTAATCTTTACAAAATAATTTCCAGCATACAATTTTCGTGTATCAAAATAGGCAATGGTACTTCCTTGATAAATCGGTACCTGTTGAATTAATCTGGCACTTGCATCATACAGTTCTAGTTCCATATTACTTGTTGCCAAATGATTTAATTGAACTGCAATAAAATCGCTGGCCGGAACAGGAAAAATTTGAATGGATGCAGAAGTATTCAGCTCATTGATACTTGTAGGCAAATAAGTTGTAACCGGTTCAGAAATGGAAGTTACTTTTGAAGCTACTTTTGTTCCATAAAAAGTTGGACCAACGGCATACGGATAAGCCGAATTCCAAGCTGAATCAACTGTTGCAAAATAGCAATAAATGCCGGCAGGATATTCAGGAGTTACACAAAAACGTCCGTTGTGTTCGTCAAGATAATCAGGAGTTGACGTTGTAGTAGGTATATATTCATAATCTTCTCGAAAATACCCAAGAGGATAGGTACTACTAACAGCAGGGCCTGCAGTAACAGTTGAACCATTAGCATAGGTGTTACGGCTAGTGATGTTACGCTTTGCATAACTCGATTTCATGCGTACAATACCTCCGGTACCATTGCTATTTTTATATGCATAAGCACCATAAATTGGAAAGCCGTCGTAAGCAAATCCAATAAGAGGTGAGTGTTGCGTGCTATCTATAGCATACAATCCATCTGCATCATATAAATTACAGATGGTTGAAAGCACGTTGATATCGAGTTTAAAAGCGCTGGGATTTTGATGATGATGGTAATTTCCCATTGCAGGATGCCCTTTGGAACAATCAAAACCTCCGCGTTCTGCAACAACAGCATCACGGTTCCAAACTCCGTCACCGGGACCTCCGGGTATAGGTCCACCGGCTAAAGCATTGGTTGAATTTTTCCAGGATACACCATCTCGGTAATCGAACAATGCAACACCATTAATAAAAACTCCAATATTACCTCCGTTAGTATTCGTTGGTGTACCGGTATTTTGTATTGGGCTTAATGGAATTTTAAAAATTGCATTTTGATTGCTGGCAATTGAAGGGTTTCCATCTAAAAAAGGTCCTGTAACATAGGTAGGAATTCCTTTGGTACTAACATATACCCAATTGCTTGAATATTGTACCGTTTGAACGTTGGCTAAAACCGCATCCACAATTGGAGTTGAATTTCCGCTAACATAATGTCTACCGGTTATGGTGGTGTTTTGCAACCAACTTAGTATAGCCGGATTTGTTTGGGCATTACTTTTTATAAAATTTGAAAAAAGAAATGCACTTACTAAAAGTGTTGTACCTAGGCCATTAAAATAATTTTTGTGTTGCTTTTTTGTGTTCATTTTTGATTAGTTAAGATGAATAATTTTTGTCTTAAAAAGTTTGGTATTGCTGAAAGCTTGTATAAAATATAGTCCTGTTGGAAAATTCGAAAAATCGATTGTTTCATTAGAATGCTGGTCATAAACCAAATCACCTTGTGCATTAAAAAGTTGAATTTGAGTCAATGAAAATTTACACTTAATTGATACTCGATTACCAGCTGGATTGGGATACACGTATATGTCATCGTCACTATAATTCTCTGCAATCCCGGTTCCTAAATTACACGAATTTGAAGTTCCAATCAGGTTATTCATTTCTGTACACAAGTAATAATAATTTGCACTATCAGCAGCGATCATCGTGTTAACCAACAAATTGGTTAATTCATCCGGGTCATTTTGCAAATTATACAACTCTACTCCACCAGCATCAAATCTTATTAACTTATAAGTATTATTTCGAATAGCCTTGGCATCATCTGCATCAGGAGTGTTTTTAAACATCTCACAAAAAGACCAAGGTCGAATGCTATCAACACTATTATTAAGTATCGCTAGCATGCTTTTACTATCAACAGGTTTATTTGCAGGTACAAGTGATCTCCATGAGCTATCGCCCATTAATTCTAAAACGGTAGCAAAAATATCGTGGGTGTTTACCAATGCATTACTAACCCTTCCCGGATTATTCACCGATGGTCCCGCTATTATCAATGGAACATGCACCCCATACTGGTATACGGTACCTTTAGCTCTGTTAAGGTTGGCAATTTGTGCTGTGGCTGTTGCATTTCCATTATCACCTACAAAAATAATATCGGTACTATCCAGTTTATTCAACACTTGTAAGGAATCAAACAAACGGCCAATTTCAGTATCGAGTGCTTGCAAAGATGCTTTAAAATACAATTTCGGATTTTGTTGTATATGCTGCGTTGTGCCGCTAAGTGTGGTATAAGTATGCAAATTTAATGGGGGTAAATGAAAAGGTGAATGTGGAGCATTAAATGCCAACCACAAAAAGAATGGATTATTAACCGGAATGGTTTTTAACCAACTAACCGCATTGTTAACATTTTCAGTAGTTGCATAATTAGTGACCGGAATTGCTACGCCATTTACATACTTGGTCCAATTGGTATAACTTGGAAGTGCACCTATAAATGGTCCTTCAAAATGAGCATATCCAAGTAGATTGGGAAATAATAAATTTCCTGCAGGATTGGGATTGTGTAAATGCCATTTTCCAATGTTGGCAGAGTAAATGTTTGAATTGTATGCTGTGAGCAATCGAGGCAAAGTTTTTTCAGCTGTATCAAGTGTGCCTGAACCGGCAGTACTTCCAACAATATTCCCAACACCGGTTCTAAAACTATAACGCCCGGTAAGCATTCCTGCACGTGTTGAGGAACAAACAGGATTTGACATTGCTTGTTTAAAGCGAACACCTTTCGCCAGCAATGCTCTTATATTGGGCAGATCAACAGTATCACCAGCATCTTCGTAAAAACCAAAATAATCGGTTCCAATATCATCGGCAATGATTAACACTACGTTGCGTTGCGCGAAAATTGTTGATGAACCAATAAAAATAACGAATAGTAAAATAAAATACTTCTTCATCCCAAACAATTAAAATTAATTTTCATACCCACTTGTTTATTAAGACGACTAAGTTGACTCCTTCCTTCGCAACAAGTTTAATTCAAACTTAAAGAACATTTACATGCTTTTCTTTAAGATAATGTAACATTTAAAACAAACCTGCGTATAAGCCCTTAGAATTACAGTATTCACAAAATGAAAAGCACAAAATTTACGCCATTCACTAAAGTTGCATTTGGTCTAATTAGTATTCTCATTCAAGTTCAGCCGCTGTTTGCTATTGGTATTTTCCCAGATGAAACTCTTTTCAAAACCAGTGAGCCATTCCCTACTGGCAAAATAAAGTTCAGAGAAGATTGGGTGTATCATTACATTGATGGAAATGCAGGTGTTCGACAAAAATCGGGATATGAACGTTACGATGATTTTGGGTTAAAAATTGAAGAAGCTAAATTTAATACTGAAGGCAAAGCTATTTTGGAAGCTACATTTACTTACGATGAGTATGCAAGAGAAATTCAGGCTATTGGATATGAAAACAATGTTTCATTCTTTAAAAAATGGACCTATACATTTGACGATAGCAAAAAAGTGTTGACCAAAACACTCTTTAATAATTCTGTGAATCATGAAAAGTGGATTTACAAATTTGATAGTGCAGGCAATATTTGTGAAAAAATAAATTTCAATAAAGACGGTGAACTCAACTTCAAATATGCAATTTCATATACCGACTTCAATAAAACTAAGGAATTAATTGAGTTTGATACGAATGGAAAACAATATGAAAAGTGGGTGTATATTTATTCCGATAGAAAGCTAAATACTGAGGTAATACACTATAATTCATCGAATGAAATACTACATACTTACCTCAACAGATACGATGAAAATGGCTTATTACAAGAGGTGCAAACTTATGATAGTGAAAACAAACTGATTGAAAAAACAATTTCAGTTTATCAGTATTACTAAAACTATAACGATTACTATATTATTTGCATCAACCCATCTTTTGTAATTGCAAATTTTTACTTGTTGTAATTTACAGATAAGCTGTATTTAAAGGCAAAAACATAATTTTACTTATCAAACAAAAGTTCCTTCGGATAGGCGTTGCTTGGATTAAAGATGAATTTTTTATCCGATAAACAAAGCAAAAATGCCGTAATGTCAACACGTTCATTAGGGCTAAGTGGAATTCCATCTTTTTTTAATTGATTAGCAAGTGTGGAACTTTGGGTAATTCCGGATGAATAATGCATGAGCACTTGTGTTAAATTCTTAAATCTACCATCGTGCATATAAGGGTGGGTATATTCAATATTGCGCAAAGTGGGAACTTTAAATTTTAACGAATCTTTGGCGGCATGCGTTACCTTCATTCTACCTAAATCTTGTAAATGTTCATCCACAGCCAATCCATTATTTTGAAATGTGTAATTAGTAAACAAAGGTTCGGCATGACAGGAGGCACAATGCATTTTAAAAAGGCGATAACCATTTTTTTCCTGCAGTGTAAATTCTGATTTATTTCGCATCACACTGTCGTATTTGCTTTCAGCGCTCACTAAACTGAGCATAAATTGTGAAATACTTTTTAGCACACGTTCGCCGGTAATTGAGCTATCCTTATAAGCAGCATAAAATAGTTTTGGAAAGGGTTTATTTACTTGTAATTTCTCAACTACATGCTGCATTGTTTCATCCATTTCGAGCGGATGTGTAATTGGAAATAAAGCCTGCATATCGAGGTGATTAATAGCTCCATCCCACATGAAACTGTTACTCCAAGCTAGATTTATCAATGCAGGCGCATTGCGGCTACCAATTTTATCATCAATACCATGACTCAAAGCATGGTCGGTATGAGCAAAGGAAGCGTATGGAGAGTGGCACGAAGCACAAGATATTTTATTATTTCGTGAAAGTAAACTACTGTAAAAAAGTGCGCGACCCAAATAGATTTTTGAGCTATCAATGGGATTTCTTTCAAATGAATAATGCGGTTGCGGCCAATTAACAGGTACATTAAATACGGTTTCCAACTTTGGTACAAAAGCAGCCAGGATATACACTACAATTATGCAAGCAATAATTTTAGCAAGCCTCATTTTGCTAGATTAAAACAACTTTTAGTTCTTAGTGATAGTGCAACAGCCTCCTTACCTGGTGACATGATGTTGGGTTGTTGTTTTACTATTTCTGAGGTGATTAATTTTTGAACATCAAAATAAAACTTCAAAGAGTTTAGTTGGTCAATTTTAAACTTTAGAGTTTGTAAAGCATTTTCATTTTGCTGATATCCACCTAAGTGATAAATAAAACTTTTTATAACACCTTCTTTACTTTTATAGGTTCCTTCAATTTTTACATTTATATAACCGCTTTGCCAAGTCCAATACATTCCTTTGGTTGGATCTAAATCGGCGCCAAAAACTCCCGAAACTGAAGTAATACTGTCTATTCCCAAATTAAATACCAACTCATCAGCTATTAGTTGGTTTGGAATTTTAATCTTCAATGCTAAGCTTTCAGGTTTATTCAAATCAATCAAATGAAAACTCTGCATTTCGCTCCATACGGTTACTCCTTTGTTTAACAATTGAAATCCGGATAAATACATTTTCATGACATCGATGCAAATGCTATCGCCGGCGGAGGAAAAACACTTTTCGGAGCTTAATTCATGCGCACCTGCAATCGGAATAATTTCCAACTCTAACTGGCTGGAAGATTGAGCAAACGTGTTGCTGCAATAAACAATGATTTGTGCTAAAATGAGACTAAGAATCCGTTTCATTTCAATGTTTTCTTCGAGGTGGGCGATGCGAAAACAAGGAAGCTAATTCTGTTGCCAAACTATCAAAGTAAGTTAACTGAGAAGGGTTGCATAACTTTTTCACATCCTTAAAATGCGAAAAATTCACTTGCTCTATTTGCATTTGCACCAGTCCAATTTGTTGAATTATTGAATCATTAGAAACCGGTATAGCATCCTTTGATAATTGCAAATACAAACTGTTCTTAAGCGCATTAATTCTTGAATCTAATTGATTTATTTGTTGGCGATGTTGTACTATAAGTTGATCGAATTTTTCAATTTGGTCAGGCGTAAAATGTAATTTTTCAATCATATAATCGCGTGGACCATTCTTTCCGGGAGGATGCGGTCGGCCAAAAAACAAGAAGGCCAACAATAGGAGATTCACTAAAATCAACAAAACTACAGCTGTCCCAAGTACTTTTAGTTTATTCATGGTAAATCGAGTTTTGAGAAATAATATTGTACTGCTCAGCCAAATTTTCGAGTCGATTACTTTTCAGTGCAGTATAAGTAGTAAATGCATTTAAAAGAAGCAGCACAAAACATACTGCAGCAATAGCTCGTAAGCTTTTGTACGAATAAGTAGTGATACTTGACGCTGCAATTTTTTGTTTAATTCGTGTATACAAAAAGGGTGAAGCTTCAACACGATTCAGCTGTTCGAGCAGCTGGAAGTTTTCATTTTCATTGGTACTCATAGTTCTTGGTTTTAATCAGTATGATGTGGTTAGCATACATCCGACAACTAATTTTTCAAAGCTTACACCTGCTATAAATTAGTTGCAGTAGTTATGACGACCTTTCTTTTAATATCCTTCGTTGCTTTTTAATTTTAGTGCCAAATTCGTCTTTGCCCGCTGTAGCAATGATTCAATGGCTTTATAACTCATGTTTAGTATTTCGGCAATTTCGTTGATTGATTTCTGTTCAATTTTATTCAGTATTAAAACGGTTTTTTGATTTGCTGGCAACTGCTCAATAAGTTTAAAAATACGCGCTGTTGCTTCTTTATTCTCCAAAATAACACCTGGATGATCAAACACTTGATGGTCGTGTTTGAGTTCGGAACTATCGTCGTAAAATAAGGAAGTAATGAAAGCAAAACGTTTTTTTCTTTGTCTTGCTTTTATAAAATCAAGCGATTTGTTGATCGTAATTCTATAAATCCAAGTAGTAATTTTTGATTCGGCTTTAAAGCTATGCAAAGAAAAATGTATGGTAACAAACACATCTTGGGTAATTTCCTCAGCATCCTGTACATTTTGTACATAATTTAATGCGAGATTAAATACCAAATTCTTATGCTCTTTATATAATTCTTCGAGATTCAATGCGTGAATTTGTTGGGCAAATCTAACTTTAAATTCGACTAATTTTAAAGAGGTAATTAAAATTCATTTTTCTAACTTCTTAAGCGGTAATTTTATTCAAGTTCATTCTTCGTTCATCGCAGCCAAAATTAACTTTGCCCGATTCAATTATCTAGTATATTTGGCAATTCAAAAAAATATATGCGTACACATTTTCCACTAATACTGCTTGTATCTGCCTTCATAGCATGTCAATCAGCATCTAAGGCTCCGGCAATTCCATTTAATAAATACACAAGTAGCTATTCAAATTTCGACAGTGTTACTTGCACTAAATTAGATTGGACTGCTAAAGTTGATTTTGAAAAAAAGCAAATTGTCGCTACCGCCGTGTGGCATTTTAAAAATACTACTAATGCTCCAACTATTCGTTTAGATACATACGATTTAAGCATTCATAAAGTACTTGTAAATAACCGCCAGGTTGATTTTTATTTGAGCCAATTTAATGAGGAATATGGAAGTGGATTATCTATCCCACTAATTAACGGTGATAGTATTTTAAGTATTGAATACACCACCGGCAGCAAGGCCAAAGCTTTGCAATGGTTAAGTCCGGAGCAAACTGCCGGCAAGGTTAAACCCTATTTATTTACACAGTGCGAAAGCATTCAGGCGCGTTCGCTTGTTCCATGTCAGGATGTTCCGGCTATTCGTATCACGTACAATGCAGATGTGCAAGTACCTGTAGGAATGTTGGCATTAATGAGTGCAAAAAATCCGATTGAAAAAAATCCAAATGGTACCTATCATTTTGAAATGGAGTTACCTGTACCTTCTTACCTGATAGCACTTGCTGTGGGCGATATTGAATACAAAGCAATTGATTCAAGAAGTGGAGTGTATACTGAACCCTCGATGCTAGCAAAAGCAGCAAATGAATTAAGCGAAATTCCACAAATGATGCAAGCAGCCGAATCTATTTGCGGACCATACCGTTGGGGCAAATACGATGTATTGGTTGCTCCTCCCTCCTTTCCAATTGGTGGAATGGAAAATCCACGCCTTACTTTTTCTACACCTACAATTATTTCTGGTGATAAAAGTTTGGTTTCATTAATTGCACACGAAATGGCACACAGTTGGAGTGGTAATTTAGTAACTAATGCAAACTGGAAAGACATTTGGCTCAACGAAGGATATACCACGTATTTCGAGCGTCGTATCATGGAAAAGGTGGCAGGAAAAACCTACAACGATATGCTTTGGGAATTAGGTTATCAAGATTTGCAAAGCGATTTTGACACCTATGGGATAACTCATGCCGATACAAAATTAAGTCTCGATTTGAATGGACGAAATCCGGAAAATGCATTCTCAAACATTCCATATGAAAAAGGAGCTGTCTTTTTAAAAACCTTGGAAGAAAATTGTGGTAGAGCTAAATTCGACAAGTATTTAAACGATTATTTTAATCACTATGCATTTCAATCCATGAATACAGAACTTGCATTAAAATTTATGGATCAAAAATTATTTGATGGAGATACACTATTCCGAAACAAATTAAAAGTACGAGAATGGATATATGGACCAGGATTGCCCGACAATTTTGTTCCAACCAATCCAAGTCGCTTTATTGCAGTTGACAGCGTGAGAAACAGTTTTGAAAAAATTGGCGTTATAACAGCTTTAGAGCTCAAAAACTGGACAACACATGAGTGGTTACATTTTTTGCGAAAATTAGGTCGACCGCAGTCATTAAGTTCTATGACTTATTTAGATCAGAACTTTAACTTATCAAAAAGTCAAAACAGCGAAATTGCTGCTGAATGGTTCAAGCTAAGCATTTCCTCAAATTATGCAATTGCTTATCCCGAATTGGAAAAATTTTTAAGCAAAGTGGGGCGTAAAAAGTTTCTTGAACCCTTGTATGGTGAAATGAAAAAAAGCAAGGAAAACAGCGCTATGGCACAGCGCATTTTTGCAGCTTCAAAAAAGAACTACCATCCGCTAACTGCTATTAAGATTGAAAAACTGTTGAATAAAAAATAATTGGTATTAGTTTTTTTCTACCAGTTCCTTTAAGGTATTAATCCAGATTGGATGTGCATTTAAACTTTCAACCAATTGTACCTTTTCGCCTCCGTGTTCTTTGAATAACTCATTGTACTCTTCGCCAATTTCAATAGTTGTTTCAAGACAATCGGCAACAAATGCGGGACTAAAAACTAGCATTTTTTTAGCCCCCTCCTTTGCCTTTTGAATCACCACTTTATCACTAAATGGCTCCAGCCACTTTTTATCTAAACGACTTTGAAATGCAACAGAATATTGTTCAGGTGCAAGATTAAGTTGCTTGGCGATTAAACGGGTAGTTTCATAACAAGTAGCCTTGTAACAAAATTTATTATCGTCGTCAATATGGTCTTCACAATGATGTTCGCTGCAAGGCGAATCACCATATACTTTATCAACCTGACGAACCGGCAATCCATGATAACTGAATAAAATATGGTCGTAATCAGCCAAATTATATTGCCTACCTCTTTCTGCGAAAGCCTGGATATAGCCTGGAGAATTATAATATTGACTGATAAATTTTAATTCCGGAATTACATACCACTTACTAATAATTTGCATTACTCTTTCGAGCGCCGAGCCAGTGCTGCTAGAAGCGTATTGCGGAAACAAGGGAAGAACAATGACCTTATCGAAGTTACGTTTTTGCATTACTGCCAATACGGTATCCAAGCTTGGATTTTGATAACGCATTGCTAAAAACACTTCGTATTCAGCACTTAAACTTTGCTGCAATTTGTCTTTCACAGCATTGCCATGAATCAATAATGGAGAACCATCCTTGGTCCAAAGTTTCTGATAAATTTTTGCAGATTTAGGTGAACGAAAAGGAACAATAATGAGGTTTACCAACAACTTGCGAAGTATCATCGGAATATCGATAACTCGTGGATCGTTTAAAAACTCACTTAAATAAGTTCGCACATCTGCAGTTGATGGGCTATTCGGTGTGCCTAAATTAACCAGTAAAACTCCTGTTCTCATTCAATATTTGTTTCTTTAAACCTTTCAAAGCTCTGTAAAATAAACCTCTTTAAGGAGTTTGTGAATGTACCCCTAACAAGTTGAGCTCAAAAATAGGTGTGTGACTTTTTTAAATGTGTATAGCTCTTTTCTCGGTAGCGTCTAAACAAGCTTCTTTAAACGACTCGGTAAATGTGGGATGTGCATGGCTCATGCGCGAAATATCTTCGGCCGAAGCTCTGAATTCCATTGCAACCACAGCTTCTGCAATCATATCGGCTACTCTTGGGCCTATCATGTGAACTCCTAGTATTTCGTCGGTTTCAGCATCAGCTAGCACTTTTACCAACCCATCGGTATCCATACTTGCACGAGCACGACCACTTGCTTTAAATGGAAATGCACCTACTTTATATTTTCTACCATCGGCTTTTAACTGTTCTTCAGTAAAACCAACAGCCGCTACTTCGGGCCAGGTATAAACAACTCCGGGAATTAAGTTATAATTAATGTGTGGTTTTTGTCCGGCAATTACCTCTGCAACGAAGGTACCTTCCTCTTCTGCTTTATGCGCCAACATTGCTCCTTTTACCACATCGCCAATGGCATAAATTCCTTCAACCGAAGTTTGTAACTGTTCATTCACTTCAATTTTCCCTTTTGCATCGCAGGTTACACCGGCTTTTTCCAATCCTAAATTGAAGGTGTAAGGTTTACGTCCAAGTGCAACAATACAATAATCACCTTTAAAATCAATAATTTTTCCGGAAGCATCTTCTGCAAAAACAGTAACCGCTTTGCCTTCATTTGCTGCTCGGCTAACCTTATGACTGAGGAAAAATTCAAATCCAAGTTTAGTCAAACTCTTTTGTAATTCCTTGCTAAGTGTGCGATCCATGGTAGGAATAATTGCATCGGCGTATTCAACCACCGATACTTTTGCTCCTAAACGTGCATACACCGAACCTAATTCAAGTCCAATAACTCCACCCCCAACAATAATTAAATGTTTAGGAACTTCTTTCAATTCAAGTGCTTCGGTACTGGTAATAATTCGTTTCTTGTCTATTTCAATACCCGGCAAGGATATAGGTTTAGAGCCGGTTGCAATAATTGTTTTAGCAGCTTCAATTTGCTCTTTGCTTGCATCAGCCTTGGTAATTTCTATCTTATTTTTATCTACAAAAGAGCCATGACCTGTGAAAACGGTGATTTTGTTTTTCTTCATTAAAAAATTAATTCCGTCGCAAGTTTGCTTAACAACCTCGGCTTTGCGCTTAATCATTTGCGCCAGATTTAACTTTATAGAAGCTATTTCAATACCGTGTGTTTTAAAGCTATGTTGGGCTGCATAAAAATGCTCGCTCGAGTCGAGTAATGCTTTTGATGGAATACAACCAACATTTAAACAGGTTCCACCTAAGGTTGAATAACGTTCGATTATGGCTGTTTTCATGCCCAACTGTGCACAACGTATTGCAGCAACGTATCCGCCGGGACCGGAACCAATTACAACTACATCAAATTTTTCCATTTGTTTATTTTTTTTGCCCTGCAAAAGTAAGCATTGAAAGCGTATAAAAAAGCCTGAAATATATTAGAAAAATTACAAAACAATATACCTTTCTAAACAAGTCATACGCAATGTTTCACTGTGCAAATAGCACTACTTGCCGATAATTTTGGTAAAACGCTTATTCGTAAGCTCCAAAAAAAGTAAATGCCCAATCAGCTAATAAGCAGAAAAAAATATACAATTTTCTGAGCTTGGTCTAGCTTCGTTTAATGCCTGTATAGATGTAAAATAATATGGTAAGTCCTGAAAGTAAAGCAGCCAAATAGCCCAAATAATCGCCATACTTCACATAAAAAGTAAGATGGTTTGAAGTGGTTAATTTTGTCTTTATAACAGCTTCTTCCCACCAGGCAGTTTGTAACGAAATATCGCCTCTGCTGTTCACAATCGCCGAAGTTCCGGTATTTGCTGAACGAGCAATTTCTCGGCGTGTTTCAATGGCGCGCAAACTGGCATAGCTTAAATGCTGCTTGTAACCGGGAGTATCGCCCCACCAACCATCGTTGGTAATTATAAATAATAATTGTGCGCCATTTTTTACATAATCGCCCACAAAGGCACCGTAAATACTTTCGTAGCAAATTATTGGTGCAATATGAATTTGTTTGTTTGACGTGTGAAAAACAGTGCGTGTATCCTGAACTCCAAGACTCCCGCTAGTTCCGCCTAAATCGATTGCAAACTTCTCAAAAGGCTTAAACAAAACAGGAAAGGGAATTTTTTCGACACCGGGAACCAACTTCGATTTATGGTAAAGTTGAATTTGCTTGCTACTGTCAATTTGGAGCGCGGTATTATAGGAATCATAAAAAATATCCTGACGCATTAATTTTCGTGCTGTCGCCGATGGAATCGCACCATCTACATAAGCTTTGGTGGTAGATGCCCCAATTACCAATGTTAAATGGGGATACTTTTTTAAAAAATTTTGCAACAATAAAATTTGTGGAGCTTCTTCAATTTTATTTTCCCAAATATTGCTCGCTATTGCTGTTTCGGGAGCAATAAGGTATTTGGTAGATGAATCGATTTTGGGCGCTGCTAATTGGAGTAGTTTAAGCAGCTGATCCTCGTCGGACATGCCGGTGAATTTTTCATTGTAAGGATCAATGTTGGGTTGCACTATAACCACTCCAGTTTCGTTTCCGCCTTTCTCATTATTTCCACTTGCATACATTGCATAAGAAATTACAATGGGTAAAAAAAGTGCTCCAATAAATTGATAATGCAATTTTTGAAACTTTAGGTTGGACTTATTTACTGTATGCAAGCTCCACAAACGGAAGCCTAAAATATTTACTACTAACACCCAAAGAGAACCACCCAATACTCCTGTATATTCATACCATTGTACCCATTTGTAATTTATTGAAAATACATTTCCTAATGTGAGCCAAGGCCAACTTAAATCCCAATTCAAATGAAGGTATTCAAAAGCAATCCAAAAACAGATTAAACTCAGATATCCGCTATTTGTGCGTTTCTTCACCTTATAAAAAGCAGTAAAAACAAGCGCCATTAACAATGCATTTGCAACAATAGCCATTACAGCGCCTCCGGCAGAAGCATTGTAAATCCACCAGGTTGTAAATACATTCCAGCAAAAAAATGCAAGGTAACTGTAACCAAATACAATCCATGCTCCACGCGGTATTTGCTGAGCAGCAATTTTATTTTCGATCCATAACAGTGGAATAAAAGCGAAAAAAATCAGGAAGGAAAAACCAAGTACCGGCCATGCAGCAAATAACAAAAAAGAGGATAGTAACGATAAACCAATAAACTTGATAGCTTTCATCCTTCAATAAATTATATGACTTTAAAAAACATGGCCGTTTTAGTTTCAAATAAAAGCTGGGTGCGCTTATAAAAAACAGAAGCATCGGTTAATACACGCGTTGTATAAGTATTCAATTCGTTTTTATTCATAACCATGTATTTCACATCAAAACGCTTGATAATCGCATCTAAATCTTTTCCCGGCAAAGGATAATTTCCAATTACCAAATCAGAATCTTCCTTCGAAAATAAATTCACATCTAAATTCCCTATAAGTGCATTTACAATGGGCTGTTTGGTGAAAAAATAACTCAAATGTCCATTCGAATTAAATGCAAATAAATTTCCCTTTTCCATTTTATCCAACTCATTGAAACACTTTTGAAGAGCAGGGTAATCGTCATTAATAGTGAAATACAGTTTATAAAACTGCTGTAAAAAATACACCATCGATAGCAAGGAATATCCTATAAACAAATAAAATATCCAGGCTAAATTATGCTCCGCTAAAAAGAGGTAAGTCAGAATATATGACGGAACTAATACATAATCGAGGTAGCGAACAGGCTCACCCAAAAATTTGAATCGTTTAAAAGAAGTAAAAATATAAAGTGCTACTGCTGCGAATATGGAGATGTATAAAAACTTATGCGTTTCTAAATAATCAATGTTTAGTAAAATAAAAAAGGATGGATAGTAAAATAAAAAATTATGCAAGGGATAATTTTCATCGTGAAAAAAGGGAACAGCCCGTTTAAATTTCAACTGAATTAAACTTTTCACCACCTCTTTCATGTTGTTAATATACACGGGAGTGCGGCTCTGATATGGACTTTGCTGACCAATTCGTTCGGCTAAAAATCGGGCATGACCAAAATGTCCCTTCAACACACGAAGTACTTTTCCGCCCGAAAAAACCAGGATAAACAAAATTGCAGCAATAAGGATTAACAAGTATTTCCAACTGAAAAGAAGCGAAAAAATTACTGCAAAAAATAACAATACCTGTGTTCCAAAGGTAGAACCAACAGCTATCCATCCTGCAAAACAAACTGAAAGTAGCAATGAAATAAAATTTCCGGTTACATAATAGTGATAAAAACTAAAAATATGGATGAGGTAAAGTGTTTGAGCCATAATGCGAGGACTGCCATTAAAAGATCTTGGACCTCCATTGAAACGCAATAAAGCTGGTGAAACGGCATATAAAAAACAAACTGCCAAATTCAGAAATGGGTAATTGAGATGGTGTTCAATTAAATACCAGCGAGTAAACACGTAAATAATGAGCACGTTAAAAGTATCGAAAAAGGCACCTGTAAAGCGCTCGGCCCAAGGGCGGGTGCGATCCGAAAATAAAGCAAGCAGCCAGTGATATAAATAAGGATAACTATATACGATTTTGATTACAGAGTTTTTTAGTTCATAAAAAACCTGCATATGATCAGCACGAATATCAGCGGCATGTTTGAGATGAAAAAAAGAATCGGAAGCAATGCCGTATTTTAATCGAACCCGCGGATAAGCCCTTAATGCAAAGCAAAAAACTAAAATTAGCAGGAGTAGTATCAGTTGCATCTTAACTTAAACTAGCTGTTAGTTCCTTAGCTTCCGGAAAATTTACCAAAACACCTAAGCCCTTTTTTTGAAAAACCACCATGCTTCCTAATGCAACAGCAGAAGCATTGGCTTCTTTAACCACGGCACGCACATGACTTAAATTGCCTGCACCTCCGTTCGCAATAACAGGAATTTGAACTGCGGAAGTAATTTTTTTCACCAAATCAACGTCGTATCCCATCCAACTACCTTCTCTATCAATGCTGGTAAGCAGCAATTCTCCGGCACCTAACTTTTCGAGTTCTTGTGCCCATTGGACAGGATTTTTGTGCGTATTAATTTTACCTGAATGTGAATAGACTTCATATTTGCCAAACAAATTTTTTTTCACATCAATACTTGCAACTACTGCTTGATTCCCAAAATGTTCGGCCAACTGGGTAATAAATTCGGGGTGTTTAAAGGAATTAGAATTAACAGCCACTTTTTCGAACCCAATTTGAAATATTTTTTTCGCGTCCTCAAAACTCTGTAAACCACCTCCGTATCCTAAAGGCATAAAACATTCGTTTGCTATTTCGGCTAATATTTTAAAATTGGGTGTACGTTTTTCGTTGGTTGCTGTGATGTCCAAAAATAAAAGTTCATCCACTTCCAGCTCGTTAAAAATACGTACTGTATTTATGGGATCTCCAATATATGCCGCTTTATCAAACTTTACAGTTTTAACAAGACTTTCATCGCGAAGCAATAAACAAGGAATCACCCGAGTTTTAAGCATTTTTTATTAGCTAAATTTATATTTACAAGCAGTTTTTACTGATGCGAAGTAAAGAAAAATATACTGTTGGTAAAAATGAAACTGGTCTCGATAAGCCACAAAATAATTAATAGGCATATTTAACATGGATTACTAATTAGCCAGTGAAATTGATTATTTTTACAGGCTTAAAACATGTTTATAAAATTGCTTGCACAATTACAGAGCTAAATAAACTTTATATCTCTTTACAAAAGCAACCCATTAAGAACGAATTTTATATATGAAAAATTTATTTGCCTGCTTTTTTTCAGTTTTCATACTAAACGTTAATGCTCAATTACCGGCAAATTTGCCAGCTCAAGGTTTAATTGGCTGGTATCCATTTAATGGCAATAGCAACGACGAGAGCGGATTTGCAAATCATGCAGTTGCTGGCACCAATGTGACACTCACTAATGACCGCTACAACATTCCTAATTCGGCTTATAATTTTGCAGGACTAAGCCAACTTCTTATTCCTGCTGCACCTTATACTCCATTCGACAGCAGTTTCACACTTTCCTTGTGGTTTCGATCAACCAACAATACCCGCCAACAACCTATAAATATTAACGATGGTAACTTATACACCAGCAATTTAAATTTTGCGTTTAATAATTCAGGAGGGAATTTTGTTTTTTGGAATAGCCAAGGAAGCAACAATATTGTGAGTGGCAATGTGGGCGAATTCACAGATGGATTTTGGCACAATGTAATTTTTTTAAGAGAGGATTCTATTGTGAAACTTTATTTCGATGGTGTGTTGGGCGGTACTAAAACCTACAAGTTGCCAATTGGTAATAACAGCGCTATTTCGTTGAGCAATGGCTCCTACTCTTGGAAAGGCGACTTGGATGACTTTGCCATTTACAACCGTGCATTAACTACTGCAGAAATTGATTCGTTAAACGATCTCACTAATCCTGATATTGTAATTTCAACTCCTACCGCTACCGATGCTTTTCCTGTTGGGTATGCCGATACCATTCGCTGGATAAATAAATTCATGATTAACAAAGTGCGTATTGAATATTCATTAGATGGAGGAAACAGCTATTATTTGCTAAAAGACAGTGTTACATCTGCTTTGCGCGAATACATTTGGATTACTCCTAACTTGCCCGGAAACACTTGTATAATTAAAATAACCGACATCTCTGATTCTACAAAATATGATTTGAGTGCTCCATTTTTAATTAGCAAATACAAATGGCAATCGGTAACTAATTCAGGACCTTTTTCAATACGCGATGGTGCAGGTGCCTACGCGTTTAACGATTCGATGTACCTAGTTGGAGGTTGGAACCCAACTGATCCTAACAATTATCCGTTAGTTACAAACAACGAAGTATGGCGCTCGCACGATGGCGCAAATTGGAGCCTTATTTCGAGTGGGCCATGGGAACCAAGACATACTTTTGGGCACCTTGTGTACAACAATAAAATGTGGATTTTGGGTGGTGATGAATTGCAATACCATTGGCAAAAGGATGTGTGGAACAGCAGTGATGGGGTTAACTGGACCTTGCTCAGCGATACCGTTCCCTGGGGCGAACGCATGACACACCTTAGCTGTGTTTTCGACAATAAAATGTGGGTAATGGGTGGTCAAAAAATTGTTGGATGGAGCAATGTAAAAGACACGGCCTACAACGATGTTTGGAGCAGCACCGACGGTATAAACTGGACACAGGTAACACAACATGCAGGCTGGTCGCCACGTGCGCAAATACAAGGAGAGGTTGTATTTGATAATAAAATGTGGGTACTCGGCGGAGGAACTTACAATGGTGTGCGTAAATTTTATAACGATGTGTGGAATACGAGCGATGGTATAAACTGGAATTTAGTAACAGCAAATGCACCCTGGGCACCTCGTCAATACCATGAAGTAGCAGTTTTTGACTCGGCTATTTGGGTGATGGATGGCTACGATGCTGTGAATGGAAACAGAAACGATGTGTGGTACAGTTACAACGGATTAGATTGGCATAACTTACGAGGCACACCTTGGCCTCCGCGTCATGCTGCATCAGTTTTTAATCACGATGAATCGCTTTGGATGGTAGCTGGTAATTTATGGAATGATGCATGGCGATTGAACAATATTGTTTGTGTTCCATTAAGCTCACAACCGCTTGATACAACTTTGCTAACCGGCGATACAGCTACTTTTAGTGTAAGTACCACCCAAAATAATGTGCTGTTTCAATGGCAAATTGATAGCATGGGTGTTTGGCAAAACCTCGTTGATTCAGGGCAGTATGCAGGAGCAACCAGCAATACCTTAAGCATAAACAATTTAACGCTGTGGAACGATAGTGTTTTTATACGTTGTATTGCAACTAAAGGATTGTGCAGCGATACTTCTGCTAAAGCCATTTTGCAAGTTGATTCGGGAGTAGGAATTGCCCCAATTAAAAGAAAAGAAAGTACTACTATTTTGTATCCTAATCCTACTCAGCAAACCTTGTATGTAAAATCGGATAAAACTGATATTGGAGCTATCTACTATGTATTTGACTGCTATGGGAAATTAGTTTTAAGTGGTCGAATTAGCAATGAAGTAATTGCAATCAATACCTTGCCGCTTAGTTCAGGTTTATATTTGATGCGCATTGGAGAACACTTTAAGAAAAGCTTTACTGTTCAACGCTAATCAGTTTTACTAATCGCCACATTTTTTAAGTGGATGAAAGAAGTTACTTGCTAACTATATTTTCGCAAAACTTTCTAAAAAGCGCATACCAAATTTGTGGCTTTTTTCGGGATGAAATTGTGCTCCAAAAATATTGTCTTTTTCTATTCCTGAGTCGAAACTCGAGCCGTAATTGGTTTTAAGAATGGAATGTGCTTCGTTTTCAACTTTTACGTAATAGGAATGCACAAAATAAAAGCGCGATTCCTCCACAAAATTTTCGGTTAATTTACTTTTAGAAGCAGGATGAGCTATGTTCCAACCCATGTGCGGAATTTTAAGATTTTGTGCTTCTGTAAACTTAAATGCAAGTGTTTGAGCCGGAATCCAACCAAGCCCCTTTTCTTTTCCTTCTTCACTCGAATTGGTCAGCAATTGCATTCCCAAACAAATTCCTAAAACGGGAACTTTTTCAATTAGTGCCTTTTTATCCAACACCGCCCTAAATCCTCCTTCATTAATGCGATTCATGGCAGCATCAAAGGAACCTACACCGGGTAATAAAAGTTTACTTGCCTTTTCAATTTCAGTAATATCTGAACTGATGCAACTTTCAACTCCAATGCGTTTAAACATATTTTGTACGGAGCCCAAATTGCCCATTCCATAATTCACAATGGTTATCATATCAACTGCTTTTAATGCAAACTAAATCGGGCAACAAAGTTAATTTTTGTTTGCATTCGTGGAAATCATTCGTGTGTTAGTGTTGTCAATTCAATCGCTCTTTAAGCCAGGGCACTATATACTTAGCTAGTTCGGTTTGACCTTTGGCGGTTAAGTGTATATCATTTTCAAAATACAAACGATAAGAAGCAGTATCACATGTTCTAAATTTTTCTAATGGATTCGCTGTTACTGACATTGAATTAGACTGTAATTCCTTTTTCAGTAGAGTATAAAAAGGATAATCGCTAGTATCCGTATAAAGTTGCTCATTAATTACGGCTCCTAATTCCTTAAAATGATTTGCATAATGTTCATTAACTTGCGTACAATGTGGAACAATTACAAGCAACAAAGGAATTTTTTTTGCTTGTAAATATCCGTTCAAATACTGCAATTCCTGAATGTACTTGTGCTGTGCATGTTTGTATTTTTCATTCAAATAAATAATTGAAGCAGGCAAGCTTGAATCGGCTTGCAAATAGAGTTTTTCACGAGGTGAAAACTGTAGCGCTGAAAACACATCAACAGAACTTGCTTTTTCTTGCTCCTTGTTTATTCCAAGTAAGAAGCTTAATTGTCCTGCTTTGTAATTGAGATAACGCAAGCTATACAAATAGTTGCACAGTTTCCAATAGACCGATCTGGTAAAGGATACTGTTTTAAAATTAACCGGCTTTTCAATATCCGTTAAATCATTCCCAACATATACCTGATACAGCACTAAGGAAGGATTCACTTGATTTACTCTGTAATCAAGCATTGCAGAAACTTCTTGAATTCCGGTTCCTGAAACAGCTGCATTTACCAATTCAAATTGTGGAAATGAATCGCGCAAGTTTTTAACATAGGAATCAGGCGAAGCACTAAATGAATCGCCAAAAATGAGTACCGTTTTTTTGGAATCCTTTTTAAAGGTTGAATTCAACAGGTTTAACTCGGCACGATAAAAATCAATCCAATAATATCGGTAAGAAATTTCGAGTAACAACAAAGCAATAAACAAACTAATACAAATGGAAGCAGTTAGTTTGAATGCTTTTTTCATTTGCAAATTGTATGAAATGCTTGTGTGTTTCTGTTACAATTAATTTTGCTTGACAGGAAAACAATATTTCAAATAAAAACTCATCGGTACAAGGTTAGCTTTTGCCAACACAGCAAACAAAGGACGGAGCATTTCAAATCGCTTTTTGTAAGTAGGAAATTCGTACCACGATTTGGGAGGCAAGGCCATTACTCTGTTAAATTCATCATCGCTCAATTCGAGTCGCTTTTTAAAATACGACAGCAATTCAGCTTCTAAATGAGGTTCAGTATTGTACTCTGCCCATGCTGCTTCGCGCGTCATTACGCCATTTCTTACCAAAGCCGAAAGGGTGTTATTTCGAAAATCGGTAGTAAACTTTTGCGGCATGTAATAGCTATGGAAAAAAGCAGTCATTCGATTTTCCAAATGATGACCTCCATAATATTGCCAACCAAATTCCTTTTCTAAAAAAGCACGTGCATCTTCTTTGTTGTATGCCATGTACCAATAAGGTCGAATTTTTTTAATCCGCAAAAAAAGTATCGAGTACATAAACCTCCAAAAAGTCATCAAAGGATAGGTTTTCATTGGACGTTTGCCAAATCGTTTATGAATGGATTGTATGTATTTTCCATCAAAATAATTTCGTCCAACCGGAGAAATTCCTTCTGTAATAAATGAATGCCCTTCGAGCACATAGCTAATTTTGTGCTTCGCTGCTGCACGGTACATGGTTTCGGCCAAAGCCAAATCAGTTGCTGCTTCAATCTCAGCTACACTGGCATAAAAAAAGGCGCGAAAAATATCGTCAGCTTCTTTATTATCCACCACATGTGTATACAAATCAACTTTTAGTTTGCCCAATACTTTACGAATATTTTCGGTAGCAATGGCTGAGTTCCAAGTATTGTCGTAATGCACAGCAAGCGGGCGTAAACCCCATTGAATCGCCAAATGTAGCATGTACGATGAATCGGTACCTCCACTCACTCCTACTACACAATCGTAAGTTTTGCCTTTGCCTTTTCTTTTTATTTCGGCAATAATTTCCTGCAATTTTGCTTCTCCTGCTTGCTCACCGGTTCCGTATTGTTGCTTTAAATCATCAACTTGTTTGCAATAATTGCATACACCCTTTTCATCAAAGCTAATGCTGGCAACACGTTCGTCGTAAATGCAACGGCTGCAAATTTTAACACTTGCTTTGGTAATATCTTGATTTTGTATCATGCTTATTCTAGTATTCTAGCCGGGTTTCCTGCAATTTTGCTTCCGGCCGGAAATGATTTATTCACAAAACTATTTGCACCTACTATGCAACCATCGCCCAGTTTACAACCCTTAGCGATGATAACATTGGGGCCTATATAACAACGGTTGCCAATAGAAGTGGCTTCGTACTCGTATTTTTCCTTTCCTCCCGAAACAGCCCATTTCACTGAATCGTGTGAATATATTTGCACTCCGGTTGAAATGGAACATGTATCTCCAATGCTTAATCCTCCGCTTCCATCAAGGATGGTAAAAGGACCAATCCAAGTGTCTTTTCCAACCATTACTTTACCGAATACAGTAGCCGAATCATATATACTTGTGCCTTCACCAAATCCAAGGTATTTGGCTTTTTCCCAACGGTCGTTTAACAGTTCATTACTTGGTAATACTCGATTGTGGAGGCGCATCATGGTGCTTCGCTTTATTCGATAAAGCCGCCTCAATAAGAGCGATAAGCGTTTGGTAAATAATTGATACATGGCAGTAATACTTCAATTAAAATTTTTCATTGTTTAAAAACAAACGACACCACATCTCAAAATTTAAAAAACTCCAAATCAGCAAACGGTGATTAATCTTATCGTTGACATGTTCGTTTACTATTTTTTTGATGTAGGCTTGATCAATAAATTCTGATGAAACGGTTTTTTTATTGAGCAAAAGTTCTTTTACAAAATCGGCATTTTCGCCACGGTACCAGCTTTCGTCAGGAGCTGAGAAACCTTGCTTTTTGCGATTAATAATTTTTTCGGGCATAAAATTCAACATGGCTTTACGCAACACATTTTTACCATCGTCGAATTCTTGATACACTTTTCGCTTGTCGCGGAATTCATTTTCATCAATACGTTTTTGTGTTTCCAAATTCCCCAACTTATGACGCACCGGAATTTTTTGCGCAAAATTTACCAAGTCGTTATCCAAAAAAGGGAATCGCTCTTCTAAACCATTGGCCATACTTAGCTTATCGCCCACTAGTAACAATCCGGGTAAAAAAGTTTTTATTTCAAAATACAAGGAATTTTGAATTTGCTGTTCAGGTGTATCGTATTTTAACTTTGTGTTAAAGGTAAACACCCGTTCAAATACCTCACGCGGTTCATTAAAATCAACTTCCTTGCGAATTGTAGGAGTAAACAATTGTTCTCGATCACCATCCGGTACTAAACGTTGCCAAAAATCGTAGTATTGATTAAAAAAATCTTTCTGGTTGAGCGATTTAAAAATACGATAATAGCGCCAAGGATAGCCTCCATACAATTCGTCGCCTCCAGTTCCTTGCAAGCATACCTTTACAAATTTACTAGCCAGTCGGCTGATGTAGTAATTGGGATAACTCATGCCCACGCGTAAATCTTCCAAATGATACACTACACGTGGCAAACTCCAACTTAAATCGCCTGCATTTATAACTTGTTCGTAATGTTCGGTTTTAAAATAATTGGCCATTAATTCTGCATCGCGACGTTCGTCGTAATTGGCTTCAACACCGGTAACACTGCTCATATCAAAACCACAGGTAAAAGTAGTGAGTCGTTGAACCTGTTTACTGGCAATTGCGGTTATTGAGCCCGAATCCATTCCTCCCGAAAGGTAAGAACCAACCGGAACATCGGCTATCATTTGCCGGGTAACGGCTTGTTTAAACAATCGTTCTGTTTCATCCTTTGCCTCTTCAAATGTCATGTTTTCATCTGCCTGTGTGAAATCATAATCCCACCACGAACGGTGCAATACATCTTTTGAAAGCGCGTCAATACGAACCGTATTGGCAGGCGGAAGCATGGTAATATTTTGAAATAGGGTACGGTACGAAAACAAATTTTGAAAAGTGAAATACTCGTTAAGCGCCTGCTTATTGAGCTCCATTTTATAATCGGGATGTTTGGTAATGGCTTTAATTTCGGAAGCAAACACAAGGGTTTTTCCCGAAAACCAATAATACAAAGGCTTTACACCAAAGCGATCGCGGCTAAGATACAGGCATTTTTCCTTTCTATTCCAAGCGGCAATAGCGAACATTCCATTGAGTCGTTCAAAGAATTCGGGGCCATATGCAGCCAAACCTTCACTAATTACTTCGGTATCGGTAGTAGAAACAAATTCGTGCCCTTTGCGCATGAGCTCCTGTTTGAGCTCCATGAAATTGTAAATACACCCATTAAAAGTAATAACCCAGTTACCATCCTTACTGCTCATGGGTTGAGCACCTCGAGCCGAAGTATCGAGTATGGATAATCGTTTGTGTGCCAGGGCTATATTCTCCTCCACAAAATACCCTTCCCCATCAGGACCTCGATGGGCAATAGCCTCGGCCATCAACTTTAAATGATGCAAGGAAAAGGCCTCTCCATTTAAATTATAAACTCCGGTAATTCCGCACATAGCTAAAATAATTGTTTAACCGCTTCAAAACGATTGGGCGAATATAACACAAATGCCCCAAATATAGCTTGATGCATTCGTACCTTGCTTGCTTTTAGTTAGGAATGGCAAAAAATTTTTACACTCTACGAAGTTTCATAAATTTGCTGTTAAGCTCATGCTTATTATTCATGTAAACCCTATATTTTGCTTGCAAACTTTACAAGCCAATGTAAAAAATTGCTTGTTTTATAAATTATGAAAGCCTTAGTTGATAAAAAATATTTACTCGAAAAATATCCAGGAAAGGGCGGTTGGACCTATGCACAAATACCTGAAATACCGAGTGATAAGCGGGCCCATTTTGGTTGGGTAAAAGTAAGAGGCACTATTGATGGATTTGAAATTAGCAAATACCATTTGATGCCTATGGGAAATGGAAATTTATTTTTACCGGTGCGCGCCGAAATTCGAAAAAAAATTAAAAAACAAGCCGGCGACACAGTGCATGTTATTTTGTATGAAGATAAGGAACCGCTAGATGTACCTGAAGAATTACTTATGTGTTTACGCGATGAGCCTATGGCTTTTGAGTTTTTCGAGAAATTAAGTGAGAGCGAAAAAAAGTACTACATACAATGGATTTATTCGGCCAAAAAAGAAGAGACAAAAATTAACCGAATGGCAAAGGCTATAAATCGTTTGCAACGTGGTTTAAAAATGTATACACCTACTGAAGTCGCTGAATAAAAAGCAAGTATTTAAATTCATTTCTAGTATAACAAACACATGAAAAACACAACTTGTTTAAATTGCGCACAAGTACTAAAAGGCAAATATTGTAGTAATTGCGGACAATCGGCTTCGACCGACAGGTTAAGCATGAGTTATATTTGGCATGATATACAGCATGGATTATTGCATTTAGATAAAGGAATTTTATTCACTATAAAAGAGTTGTTCAGCAGACCTGGAAAAAGCATAGTTGAATTTATTTCGGGTAAGCGGGTGAAGCATTTTAAACCCCTTTCGCTGGTGCTGGTTTTAGCCGGATTTTATGGCTTTTTAAATTACTATTTTCACATTAACACCTTAGCCGAAAACATTCAAATTACTGGCGATGGTGAAAAAATGGGCGAATTCAATAACACGATTTCTTCAGCAAGTAATTGGATTTCGCAACATTATTCGATCATCTCTTTAATTCAAATACCCATTTTTGCATTGGCATCCTGGATTTGTTTCAGAAAGAAGAACTATAGTTTTTTTGAACATTTAATTTTAAACGCATTTGTCATTGCACAACGCTTAGTGCTTCGAATACTTGTATTCCCTCTAATCGTTTTATACAATGGGACAAAGGAATTATCGACAATTAACAGCGGTATTGATATCTTAAGTTTACTACTATTTATGTGGGCTTATTTCCAAATTTTTACCGAATACAGCAAATTAAAACGCATAGGATTTATTTATTTGAGTTTGCTAATTGCCTACGCCTTATTGTTTTTGCTGATGATAACCGGAATTGGGTTAATTGTAAATAAGGTGCTGGTAGAGTGATTTTGAGGAAGGTTTTTTAGTTTACCTCTCGCCTTCTTGCTTAAGTCTTCAGAGGCGACTGTATAGAAGTTAGACCAAGCAACATTTGCGTGAGTTGCAATTCGCTTAGTATGTGACGAATTCTAAATATTAGTGATTCCGGCGCGATTCGAACGCGCGACCTACTGCTTAGAAGGCAGTTGCTCTATCCAGCTGAGCTACGGAACCAAAAGACTGTAAACAAAAAACGATTTACAATTCGTAAATCGTAAATCGTATTGCCTTATTTTGTCGGGGCGGCCAGATTCGAACTGACGACCTCCTGGTCCCAAACCAGGCGCGATACCGGACTACGCTACGCCCCGAACTTTTTTAAAGGAGTGCAAATGTAGTACTATTTTTAAATCCACCAATCAGTTTTTAATTTTTTCTAAAAAAAAAGCCCCGCTCATCAATTGGCGGGGCTTTTCAAAGTCAAAATTTTCTATTAATAAAATTTTGCGCGGCCATCTTGTACTTCCGCTTTCTCTTTTAAGGCTTCAAACAATTCGTAATCTACACGCTGTTTTAAACTGCTTTGAACCTGTGTTTGGTTGTTTTTAAAGTCTTTTGCAGGAGCTGCAGCAATTACTTCGCTTACTTGTACTACAAAAACTCCGGCATCTCCTTTTATTGGTTCCGAAATTTTATTCGGCTTCATTGTAAATAATGTACCTACCAAACTACCTTCTCTTCCTATACCCATTACTGTAGCATTTGCGAAAGCCTGGTTTTCAACTTTCTCAACAGTTGATTTTACTTTTGGCGCCAACTGATCCAAACTTGCCACCCCTGCCATTGAAGCTTTAAAGGAAGCTGCGAATTGCTGCGCTTTCTTTTCTTTTTTAGCCTCTAATTCAACTTGTGCTTTTACTGCTTCCAAAGGCAAAATACCTTTGTCTTTAATTTCAGTAACTGAAGCAATTACATATTTATTGCTCAATTCAAATACCTTCGATACTTCTCCTTTTTTAGCTGTATACACCCAGCGAACTAACTCACGGGCATTTTCCAAACCTGATAAATTGCGGTCAGTTTCACGAATGTTTTCTGCAATTCGCTTATTTAATCCTTCTTTTACAACAGCTGAATCAAATAAAGCAGCTGTTGTATTTTTTCCTGCAAACTCACTAGCCTTGCCATAAATAGCCTGGAAGGTTTGTGAACTAGGTTGAACAGCTCTGTCAATCATCGCAATTTCTACTTTACGCTTCTCAACTCCACGACCGGTTACTTCTATTAAATGTATCCCAAATTGTGATTCAACAATAACAATATCTCCCACTTTTCCGTTAAAACAAGCGTCGTTAAATGGCTTCACCATCATTCCTTCTTTAAACCATCCTAAATCTCCACCCTTAATAGCAGAACCCGGATCTTCTGAATTAGCTTTCGCCAACTCATCAAACTTTTTCGATTTTAATAAAGCTTTCAAACTGTCGGCTTTTGCTTTTGCAGCATCGGTTTTACCATCAGCGATTTTTATTAATATATGTCGGGCTTTAACCGAATCAGGTACCATCTTAATTCCGGTAACTTTGTAAATACGCAATGTAGTTCCTAATGAAACCGGACCATACACAAATCCACTACCCGAATTCATAATAATTGAATCGCTGATAGGATCCATGGTTCCTTTGTTGTAAAAATTTGTAGCATATCGCACATCCGAATTGGCATTCACAAAATCAGAATCAACGCTTGCAGTTTTAAAATCACCGGCAATGCGCATCATTTGTTCCTGTGCTGCTTGTATATCGTTATTAGAAGGATTTACATCAAACGTTACATAATTAATGTTACGCATGGTTTCGGCTTGCTTGTACTTGTTTTTATTTTCGTTGTATTGCTTTTGAATTTCTTCATCACTCACTTTCACTGAAGAGTCAGCTACAGTGCTGTAACGTTGCAACACGTATGAAAATTTTACTTTTTGCTCATTATCCATATAAGCTTGTTTAGCTTGGCTTTTGGTAACGTACAAACCACCTTTAATAAGGTTATTAAATTTTTGACCAATGCGTTCTTTAATTACCGCCTCTTCAAAATTTAACCAACGCTGTTTGGTAGCACCGGTCTCATCTTTGTCCATATTTTTCAAAAAATTGGTAACTGAACCCGGATCAAACTGGCCGGTTTTAGGATCAGTAAAAGCTTGTTTTACTGAAGCATGAGGTTCTTTACCGCGTACCATATCATCCAATTCATCCACGCTCACTGCAATTCCAAGTTCTTTGTACTCAGGATCCATGGTATATTGATATACTAATTGGTTCCATACTTGGGCTCTTATCGATTCCATAGTATTTTCATCGACAGTGGTTTTTTTGTCGCGTTCCTTTTGGCTCTCAACTGCCAAATCAAGCTGTGCCTGATATTCGTCAATTGAAATATTTTTTCCGTTTACCTCTCCTACCTTTTTCTGATCACCTGAAAAAAACGAATTCTTTGATTCCAGAGCTTGTTCAAGAATAAAGATTAATAAGGCAATCGCTATTACTGTTACCAGCAAACCTGATCGTTCTCTGATTTTACCTAAAACTGTCATATGCTTTTATTTCTATATTTTTATTTTGGGCTGCGAATATACGATTGTTCCCTTAATTTTAAAAATCGAAATTTAACAAGCTTTAAGTACATGTAAAATCAATGCTTTCATGCTTTAACTCAGCGAATTTCAGAATCTTCTGCCAGTGTTCATTTTTCATTCAGCAAAAAGCCCTTACTTTCACAACCTATTTATTCATTAATTACAGGTAAAATGAGTTGGTTGTATTCTTTAGTGGATGGGTTAACTGAAGTTGAAATTGAAAGTGTGCAAAACCTTCGTTTAATTGGAAAGGAAGCCGAACTACTCGAATGTTATATTGCCTTTTCAAAAAACGGTGAAGAACCTGAAATTACTTTTCTTAAAAACAAGCTGAAAATAAGCGATACGCATGTTTACAAAATACAATCGGTATTGGTAGATAAGCTCTTGCTTCATTTTGCACCAATGGGCAAACTAGATTTACTTGAATGGTTGCGACAAAAAGAACTTTATCCACTTTTAAAGTATGAAATTAAATCGCAGTTAAAAAAGAAAAACTCAACCGAATATTACCTTGAAACATTTCGATTACTGATCGATTTACCCTATAAATACTACGATGAAAAATTGGTAACCGAAGCCGGAAAGCACTATCTAAAAACATTGCATCCTTGTAAAGAAGCCGATAAAAAATACGTACAATTTCACCTACTCTTTGCTAACTGCAATAGATTTGCTGCCAGTAAAAATCCTGCCTTGTTTTTCGGATACGCTGAAAACGATTTATTGAAAATGGAAAGCGACTTGCTTCAAGATAAATACTACTTAGCGCTGTATTATTTATACCGAACACTATGCAATTATTATAAATACTATAAAAAAGAGGCTAGCTTGTCTTTACATTACCTTCAAAAAGCTAGTTTACTTGAAGAACACATAGCTCCCTTTTTTACTACCAACATTAAGCAGTTTTTGCGCCTTTTATATGCCGATGCTTTATTGGGTTTTTCTAAAGTTGAAGAAGCATTTACTTTATATACCGAGTTATTTAAGGAAGGAATTCAGGAATCGATGTATGGTTATTATTACCATTGTGAACAATATGCCATTACTGCTATTTTATTAAATAAGTACAAACTGGCTCAAAAATTTATTAGCGCTCGTTTTGATAGTTGCATCGAGAAAAAGAATGATATCTATGCAACCCGTGGTGTGCTTGCCTATGCTAAACTTTATTTGAGTTGTGGTGAAGTTGAAAAGGCGCATAAATATATACAGCTAGGATTGAGCATTAACGAAAAATCATTTTACCTACCTTTTGAAATTCAATTGCGCGTTCTTGAAAACTGTTATTTTATCTTGCTAGGCGACTATACCTTCGCCAAACAATTAAGTACCAGAAACCTAAAATATGTACGCAATCAAAAAAATGAAGCGTTAAAATTAAGCTACCTTAACTTATTTAAATTACTTACAACTATCGCACAACAAGCTGAGCAAAACAAGGACATTTCTCAAGCATTGCAAAGCGAGTTGGATCCGCTGTTGTCGAATTTAAAAATAGTGTTTGGGAAATGTCTTGAAAAAACGATCGATTCCTGTGCAAGCAAAAAATAAAAGCAGTGTTTTTAACTGAACAAGCTTAAAAAATTAGCACTATTGGAACTCACTGAATATTCCTGAATAATTTTTTGCTGTGTGCGATTGCTCATTGCACTTAGCAATTCTTGCGATTCGTATAAACTTAAAATGGCCCTTTCCCATTCATCCGAAGTACTGCAGTAATATCCATTTATTCCATTATCCACAATACGTGTATTCACTCCCACCGGTGAAACCAAAGCCGGAATACCCAGTGCCATGTATTGCAACGCTTTAAATCCACATTTACCATTTGCCCATTGATCGTTGGGCAAGGGCATTAATCCTATGCTAAAATTTAGCAAATCTTCAATTTCGCTTTGCTTATTCCATTTAATAAACCGCATAGAGTTGAGTTGAAATGTTGGTGCTACATCGGAAATAACTACCAATTCAAATTGTATTTTTTGTTCTAATCGCTGAAATACCGGAAGTAATTCATTCAGGTATTTAACTGTTGAGTGGGAGCCGGTCCAACCAATCACAAACTTATCGCCGGTATGAATTTGCTTTTTATTGTGGTGCGATTCTGTATCAATTGTAGTTGGATTATATACTGTTTGCGCATTAAATTGTCGGGCAAAATTGCACAGATACTCATTGCCACACGAAACTTTATATGCTAGCTTACACAGGTATTTCACATTTGAAAACCATTTAAAAACAGAGAATAGCTTGTTGCTTTCAGAACTATTTTTTATCCAAATAGCATCGTCAAAATCGTAGATTATTTTTTTGCGTAAAATTTTCACCAAAATAAACTCAATTACAGGTGGACCAAAAGGAACAATTTCGCGATGAACAAATATATACGAGTATCGGTGAACCTTTAATAGCAATGCATAGCGACGTATATATCCTAAGAAAAGAAAAAACACTTTCTTAAAAAAATGTCCTTTGGCATACAATTCTTCCCAGACATGTTCGCTTAAAAAAGAAGTAGTATCGTAGGATATATTTTTGCTTTGCAACAATGAAAAATATTGCTCAAAGCGAAAGCGTTGACTAGCAGCTAAACCAATAGGATAAGGAGCTATAAATAAAATCCTCATAGCGTTTCTATATCCTTATTTGCAATTTTATGAGTACACATAGTATAAATACCAACATACGTTTTTATAGCATTCTCGAGTCCGTAAATTTCAAAACTTTTTTCACGTATTTGTTGTGCCGGTAGCAAATTTCCTAATTTCATTTTATCAATAGCCACCATATAGCTTTCCTTTGTAAACGAATCGATGCAAATTCCACCTTGAGTTTGTTCCACTATTTGTGCTACGTCTCCTACTCCACTATTTACTAACAAAGGAATTCCCATTGCTAGCATTTCTCCCATTTTTGTGGGCGAACTGGCCTTTTTTGAAAAGCTGGGTTTAATAAACGATATACCCCAATCGCTGGCAGCTAACTTTTGTGGAACCTCAGCCCTTTTCGCCGATTCTATAACTATATCATCCATTGAAATTCCTTTAACTGTTGCGGCATCATACACCAATTGTGGAGCATCGCCACTAATTATATACAGCTTTGCTGTTGGTATTTTTTCCTTTAAAACACTATAAAAATCAAGCATCTCATGTAATAAATACCAAGTACCCAAGGAACCTAAATAGGTGAGAACAAAATTAGTTTCATTCCAGTTAAGCCGAGCCCTTGCCGCTTGTCGCTGTAGGTTGCTTGGAATAGCAAATAATTCAAAATCAGCACTGCAGGGTATAACGTATATTTTCTCTTTTTGCGCTTTATCAATATTCCAACTTTGAATTTCTAGCTTTCCGGCATGTGTTAAACTAACCGTAGCTGCTGCCGAATTAGCATACTCAAGTTCCTTTTGTTTAAAGAAGCGGTAAATGCTATTGAACAAGGGATTCGACAATTTCCAAATACCACCTTCAATTCGTTCATCGGCCCAAAAACCACGCATATCGAAAATAAATGGAAGGTTCATTTTTACACAAAATTGCTTTCCAATTAATGAGGTCAAATAGCTGCGGCAATGTATCAGGTTAAATTTTTTCTCCCGATGCAACTGCTGCATCCTTTTATTCATGCGGTAAAGGTCCTTCAAGGTTGATAATACAGGTGGCTTTTTTGTGTACGACAATGGGAACCACTCAATTGAATAGGGAGCTAAAAGTTGCTCAATATGTTGGTGATTTTTTTTATAGGCTTCTTGCTTTTCGCAACTAATGATTGAGATAGAATAACCGCTTTTTGATAACCCTATTAAATAAGGTATAACTTGCGATTGACCAAGACTATCCGTCATCCCATCATAGGAAAGAAATAAAGTATTCAATTTTTTTATTCTTAAAACATCATTAGCTTTGCTTGCAAACATACTAATTTAGCTTTACTTGAAAGAATCGGTGCTCAGTATTTGGGATTTAATTTTACCTCCCATTTACATTTTAATTATTTTCATCATAGGGCATTTGGTGCAGGTAAAATTTATAAAGGAAAACCATATTTACCGCTATTTTAAATTCGGCCTTCTTGCTAAAATAATAGGTTCCATCAGCCTCTGTTTAATTTACACTTTATATTACAATGGCGGAGATACAACGGCCTTTTTTAACGGTTCAGTCACCATGGTGAAATTGTATGCAAAAAGTCCCGATACTTTTTTTTCGATCATGACTGATCACCTTACCAAGGAAAATTATTCAGAGTTTGACAACGATACCGGTTGGCCATTTTATTATCGCGAAAGCGGTTCGTTTACAGTAATACGATTTACCACTGTTATTCAATTTTTGTCGTTCAATAGCTACCTGGTAAGTTCCATTATTCTTGCTGCTATTTCATACAGTGGTATTTGGAAATTGTTCCGTTTGTTTTGTGAAATTTTTCCGGATATGCACAAACAGTTTTATTATTCAATTTTATTGGTTCCTTCGGTACTTTTTTGGGGCTCGGGAATACTAAAAGATACTTATACTTTAATGGGTGCTTGTTGGTTTACTTACAGCTTTTATAAGGTATTTGTGAAACCGGATAAAGTTACCATCAATGTAATTATGATGATAATTATGGCTTACATCATGATCAAAATTAAGCCCTATATTTTTATTGCGTTGATGCCCGGAACCCTTTTGTGGTTTGCCTTTGAGCGAGTGAAACGGGTTGAAAACTGGTTGCTCAAAATTCTTACCGGCCCATTTTTAATTATATCCGCCACTTTGTTGGGATATTTGCTTTTAATTAATTTGAGTAGTGATTTCGGACAATACTCGTCGGCCGAAAATATTTTATATAAAGCGCAAAATACCCAGTACGATTTAAAGCAAAGTTATTATGGTGGTAATAGTTTTGATATTGGAGAATTTGATGCCTCTGCAACTGGGGTGCTTTCAAAACTACCGGAAGCTATTATGGCTGGTTTGTTTCGTCCATTTTTATGGGAAAGTAAAAACTTTGTAATGATTATAGCGGCAACTGAAAATTCGGTATTAATGCTTTTAACGATATTTCTGCTAGTTAAATTAGGAATTTACCGCTTTTATAAAGTAATTGCAAAGGAACCAATCTTGTTTTTCTCAGTTATTTTTTCTTTGTTCTTTGCCTTTTCGGTTGGATTAACATCCGCTAATTTTGGTGCCATGGTGCGCTACAAAATTCCGGCGGTGCCATTCTATTTATCGAGCTTGCTCATCATTAATAATTATTATCAGCAAAAAAGAAGTGCCCAAAAAGCAGCGTTAGCCGAAATTAAACTTAAAGGGGGAATAAAAGCATGATTCCTTTTATCGAATCCTTTCGATGCATCACTTTTATTTTTCTTTTATTTGCCAATCGTTGATCTCATTCAACCATTATGAACATACTTGGAATATCTTGTTTTTACCACGACTCAGCAGCAGCATTGCTGGTAGATGGAAAAATTATTGCAGCTGCACAGGAAGAACGCTTTACTCGCATTAAACACGACCCTGCATTCCCTAAAAATGCGGTAGCATATTGCTTGGAAGAAAGCGGTTTAACCATCGACAAACTGGATGCTATCGTTTTTTACGATAAGCCCTTACTTAAATTCGAACGCTTGCTCGAAACTTATTATGCTTTTTCGCCAAAAGGCTTGGTCTCCTTTTTAAGGGCTATTCCTGTTTGGTTAAAAGAAAAAATGTTTTTAAAAAAACTCATTTACGATGAGCTTAAACTTGTTCAAGACTACGATAAAAAGAAGGTAAAATTATTATTTCCCGAACACCATCTTTCTCATGCTGCTAGCGCATATTATGCCTCTCCTTTTGACGATGCTGCCATACTTACCCTGGATGGTGTTGGAGAATGGGCAACTGCCTCCATCTGTAAAGGCGAGAAAAATAAAATTACCCTACTCAAAGAATTAAAATTTCCACACTCGTTAGGTCTGCTTTATTCTGCATTTACTTATTACCTTGGCTTTAAAGTAAATTCAGGTGAGTATAAGTTAATGGGATTAGCTCCTTACGGAAATCCTGATTCACCGGATATCGAAACTTATAAAAACAGCATACGCACAAAGCTCATTCAAATTTTTCCGGATGGTTCTATTTTTTTAAATCAGGACTATTTTAATTATGCAACGGGATTGCGCATGACGAATGACAAGAAATGGGAGGAACTTTTTGGTTTTCCTGTGCGAACCGCAGAATCAGAATTAGAGCAACATCATTGTAACCTGGGATTAGCCATACAACAAGTAACTGAAGAAATTGTATTGCTAATGGCCAAAGAAGCAAAGCGTCTCACAGGTAGCAACAATATTTGTCTTGCCGGTGGTGTGGCATTAAATTGTGTTGCGAATGGCAAACTGCAAAACGCTGGAATTTTTTCGAACCTATTTATTCAACCCGCTGCAGGTGATGCCGGTGGTGCGTTAGGAGCTGCCTATACCGCTCACTATATTTATTTTGACAATCCTCGGGAAACCACTACCCAAGCCGATGAAATGCAAGGAGCTTACTTAGGTCCTGAATACTCAGATCACGACACACGAAAAATGGCTAAAAAGTATGTTGCCAATTTCGAAGAGTTTAGTACTTTTTCGGTATTGGCTACAAAAACTGCTACATTGCTTGCTGATGGAAATGTGATTGGATGGTTTCAAGGGCGCATGGAATTTGGTCCGCGTGCATTAGGTAATAGAAGCATAATAGGCGATGCCCGAAATCCTGAAATGCAAAAGAAATTAAATCTTAAAATAAAATACCGAGAAGGATTCAGACCTTTTGCCCCTTCTGTTTTAGCGGAAGATGCGAAGAATTATTTTCAACTTAAAGGTACTTCTCCGTATATGTTGCTGGTGCAAGATGTGAATCCGGAAAGAAGAAAAGTAGTACCTGAAAACTATGCTTCCTTATCGCTAAAAGAAAAGCTGTATTACCTGCGCAGCGATTTGCCTTCGGTTACACACATTGATTACTCGGCACGTATACAAACTGTTCACAAAGAAACGAATGCTCGCTATTATGAATTAATTGAAGCATTTAAAAAACTTACCGGCTATAGTGTTATTGTGAATACCAGTTTTAATGTTCGGGGCGAACCTATTGTTTGTACTCCCGAAGATGCTTACAAATGCCTAATGCGCACCGAAATGGACTACTTGGTAATTGGTAATTTGTTGTTCGATAAAAAGCAACAACCTATATGGACTGAAAAAGACAGTTGGAAAGAAGAATTTAAATTAGATTAATTGTACAATTCAAGAAACAAAAAATCTGGAAGCCTAAAAAAATGAAAAAAATTTTTGCCACAATCAATTGGAAATACATCGCATTTATTACCGTATTTTTAATTATTTGCCTCGAACTTTTTGGCAGGGTATATCTTTCTTTTGTTCTGAAAAAATCAAGTAAACCGAAGTTTCAATTTGATTCATACCGCATCTATTCTCACATTCCAAATTTTAAAGAAGGCGATGGTAAAAAGGACTGGATACTAATAAATGGTCAAGGTTTTAGAAGAAGTTCGGAAGTTAGTAAGGTAAAACCGGCCGGTACTTTTAGAGTGTTTTTTATGGGAGGCTCGGCTGCACACGGTATTAGTTCTGCGCCGCCTTATCCCTTGGTTCATATTTACATGAACGAAACTGTGGATTATTATCTCGAACAAAAACTGAAAGCCTTACATCCCGGAAAAAAAATTGAAGTTATTAATGCAGCTGTTACCGGTTATCAGGTGTTTCAACATACCACTTACCTACTTAGCGAACTACTTAATTATTCGCCCGATTTGGTTGTATTTATGGATGGTGCCAACGATCATTATTTTACCAATCCCGAATTCGATTATATGGGAAGTAATCGTTACCAGTTTTGGAAACCGCGTTTGCAGCAACCTAGTATTGGTGGATGGTTTACTTATGGTTGGCTCTGGCTTAGCAAATACAGTGGTTTTGCACGAGGAGTATATTCATGGATGCTTAATAACGATGCTGGCTCCTACGATAAATTAAGCATTCGTTCAGGCAAAAATTACTCGAATGATGCAGAACTTATTACAGCGCATAAAAAGACGGCACAACAAAATTTTTTAAGAGCTGTAGAAACAAATCTGCTACTTTTAAAAGCTAATGGAGTACAGGCTATTGTTAGCTTACAGCCTATGCTCGTTTTACGAAACACTGCACATTTATCGCCTACCGAAAAAGCATTTTTACATAAAGATGAAACCATAAATAAATTGTATCCACAGGTCCTTTCATATTTGCAAGCGCTTAGTGCTAAATACCAGGTTCCATTTGTAGATTTAAACCCCACTTTCAATACATCCACTTTAAGTCAGAAACAATTGCTCATTGATTATTGCCACTTATCTCCTTTAGGAGGAGAAACTGTTGCAAATGCGCTACTTCCAAGTGTAGATAGTATATTTGTAAAATCTAACATTAACCTTAATTAACTCATGGACTTTTTAAAAGACATCTGGAATTTTTTGAAAAACCGAAAAAAATGGTGGTTGGCACCTGTAATTATTGTACTTCTACTCTTAGGAGTTATCATAGTTTTAGGCGGTGCTTCGGCCATAGCACCTTTTATATACACCTTATTTTAAGCACATGAACCGCGAAAAAAAACTGGAAACCATTTTAGGAATGTGCTTTGGATTTTTAATCCTGCATTTAATTTTTCACATTAAGGTACTGTTAACAATATCTATTCTGCTTGTAGCCATTGGTTTGTTTTCAACCTATTTAACAAATATAGTTACTCGTCTTTGGCTGAAGCTTGCTGAATTAATGGGTGCAGTAATGGGAAAAGTTATAATGGGTGCTGTGTTTTTTTTATTCCTTACTCCGCTTGCATTTATTATGAAGCTATTTGGAAAAAGTGTGGTAAAGCTAAAACCGGGTAATGCCCAAAGTTTTTTTGACGAAAGAAATCATACCTACACTGCTCAAGACCTTGAAAATATTTGGTAAACAATATTTTCAGTTGGTGGGTAGATAAAATTCCTTTACAGGTACTTTCATGCAAATTAAAGGCACTGCATGGTGTTTTGAAACGAATTAACTATTCTTGTAGTATTCAACTAACTAGTTACTATACCAATAAATACAAGTATAACCCTATTGTAAAACTAATCACATGAATTATTGGTTAATTAAATCGGAACCATTTAAATTTTCGTGGCAACAATTTAAAGCAGCTAAAATTGCCAGCTGGGATGGAGTGCGCAACTATGCTGCACGCAATAATTTACGTGCCATGAAAAAGGGCGATCTTGCCTTGTTTTACCACAGTAATGAAGGACTCGAAATTGTTGGAATTGCCAAAGTAAAGAAGGAACATTATCAAGATCCCACAACCACAGATACCAATTGGTTAGCAGTTGATTTTATTCCCTTTAAAACTCTAAAAAATCCGGTAAGTCTTTCACAAATTAAAGCCGATAAAAAACTTCAAGAAATGCAATTGATTAAAATCAGTCGCCTTTCTGTTGCTGCAGTAAAAAAAGAAGAGTTCGATTATATTCTTGAACTAGCTGAAAATGGTTGATTTTTAACAATTATAGCATCCATATTTTATTAACTTTGCCCGCTACAAAAAAAATTTATGCGTATTCAAAAGCCACTACAAATCATCTTTTGCCTGCTTATTTCCATACTGATTAATTCCCAAACTGCGCATGCTCAATCAGCAAATATTCGTGGTTTTGTTTATGAAAAAGGAAGTGGTGAACCGGTTATTTTTACCAATGTATATTTGCTCGGAACAGCTATTGGTGCTACAACCGACGTGAACGGATATTTTTCAATTACCAAAGTTCCGGCGGGAAATTACACGCTTACCGTTACTTATATAGGATGCGATACTTTAAAATTACCTATAGAAGTTAAAGGCAGTGAAATTATTACCAAAAAATTGTTTCTAGCAAAGTCTTCGGTTAAACTAAGAGATGTGGTTATTTCTGCTGAAAAACAGGAAGCCGTAACGACGGTGCGTACATCGGTAACAAAAATCACGGCTAAAGAAATTAAGCAACTTCCATCGGTGGGTGGTGAACCCGATTTAGCGCAGTATTTACAGGTTATTCCAGGTGTTGTGTTTACGGGTGACCAAGGCGGACAATTGTACATTCGCGGAGGATCACCTATTCAAAATAAGGTATTAATGGATGGGATGATTGTTTATAATCCCTTTCATTCAATTGGTTTGTTCTCGGTGTTTGATGCCGATATTATTCGCAATGCCGATGTATATACTGGCGGGTTCGGAGCTCAATACGCAGGAAGAATTTCTTCCATTATGGACATTACTACCCGCGATGGTAATAAAAAACGTTTGGCTGGAAAGGTATCTGCCACCACTTTTGGTGCAAAGGTTTTGCTTGAAGGTCCTTTGGTAAAACAAAAAGAAGATGGTGGAGGAAGCTCTTCCTTTTTAGTATCCTTAAAAAATTCCTACTTAAACCAGACTTCTAAATCATTATACTCGTATATCGATTCCAATGGATTACCCTACCGCTTTACCGATTTATATGCAAAAATTTCTATAAACGGAAGCAACGGAAGTAAGTTTAATGTATTTGGATTTAATTTCAACGATAAAGTAAATTACCGCCAAGTAAGCGATTTACACTGGGCTGAATCAGGAGCCGGTAGTAATTTTGTATTAATTCCCAACAATTCATCAGTATTGGTTAAAGGAAATTTTGCCTATTCAAAATATGGAATTTCACTTACACAAGCTGATCAACAAGAACGTAGAAGTGATATCAATGGCTTTAATTTAGGATTAGATTTTACCTATTTCTATGGGAAAAACGATTTAACCTATGGTGTTGAAATTTTAGGTTACCGCACCAATTTTGTGTTTTACAATTCTTTAAACCGCAAACTTTCTCAATTAGACAATACTACCGAAATTGGTGGATTCATTAAATCAAAATTGGTATTTGGAAAATTGCTGGTTGAACCTAGTTTCCGTTTACATTATTATGCCTCACTTCCGGTTTTTTCGCCCGAGCCTCGACTTGGACTTAAATTTAATGCAAGCGATAAATTCAGAATTAAGTTTGCAGGCGGAATGTATACTCAAAATTTAATGAGTGCCGCTTCCGATCGTGACGTAGTTAATTTATTTTATGGTTTCCTTTCTAGTCCTGATAATTTACAAGACGAGTTTTTACAAGAAAATGGAAATACCAAAGCAGTAAAAAATGGATTACAGCGTGCTAACCATGTTATACTTGGATTTGAAGGCGACATTAAATCGCATCTTACATTAAATATTGAAGGCTATTACAAACAGTTTGGACAATTAACCAATATCAATAAAAACAAAATTTTTGACGATGATGTTACCACCAGCGACAAACCGGATGTTCAAAAAAAGGATTATATAGTTGAGTCGGGAGATGCTGAAGGTGTGGATATTTCGCTTAAATATGATAAAAAGAGACTGTACTTATGGGCAGTATATTCCTTAACCTTTGTAAATCGTTGGGATGGAATTTATGCCTATCAACCACACTTCGATCGCCGACATAATGTTAACTTGGTTGGTACTTATACTTTTGGAAAAGGCTTGCATTGGGAGTTTGATGCACGTTGGAATTTGGGATCCGGATTTCCATTCTACAAGACCACCGGTTTTTACGAAAAATTGTATTTTCAAGATGGTGTAAATACTGATTATACAACCGAAAATGGAGATCTTTCATTTCAGTTGGAACCAACCAATACAGGACGTTTACCTTACTATCACCGCTTGGATATTTCAATAAAGCGAAAATTTGAGGTAGGTACCAATGCTACACTTGAAGCGAATGCAGGAATAACGAATGTTTACAACCGTAAAAATATTTTTTATCAAGACCGTATAACCAATCAGCGTGTAAACCAATTGCCTTTTTTACCAAGTTTGGGCTTAAATCTGGTGTTTTAACTAATCAGCGTTTAAATCAGCTCTATCAGCAATTTATTTTTCCTGTTCAGATAACATAGTAGGTATATTCGGGTTCATTTCTTAATTTTGAAATAATGAAAAAAGTTGCAGGCCTTTTTTTACTTTCCATCTATTTGCTTTTTGCAACCGATTTAAAGGAACTGTTAAAAGTAAATAAACTCGTGCTGCATTATTCTGAAACTAAAGAAATTAATAATTCGATTTCGTTCTTTCATTTTCTTGAAATGCACTATGTTACGGATGATGCAAACACAACGGATAATGAACAAGATAAACAGTTGCCTTTTAAATCACCCGACAGCCTGACTTCAAGTGAGGCTTTTGTATTTTTTACAGTGCATTACACAACGCTTACATTTCTATCTTACGCTACCAAGGCTTTAGAATTCGGGATAACCAATGATTTTATTTGCTCTTCTAATTTTCCTAATCTAGTTTGGCATCCGCCTCAATTTTTATAAGCCATAACAAAGGCCTATTGTTTTTAAACACTGTTTAGGTGTGAACCTTTGTTGCCTATAATTAAGTTAAGTCATTTTATTAAATATAATATTCTAATACATTACAAACCCCTGACTTGAGATGTATCAGATAGAATAAAATATAAAATTCTATATAGATGTTATATTACACTATGACAGAACACTAGTGTAGGATTCGTATACAGTTAATACATTATTCATTCCATTTTATCATGAAAAATTTTACTCTTATTTCAACCTGTTTTCTTTCAAATAATTTACTATTGGGAGTCTTCAAAAAAGATGATAACTCTTCATCTTATTCCGGTTTAAACACAACTTGCACCTTAAACTCCACTCTGGTGCAAGGTACTTTGAAAATTACCTCCTTTATAGATATCGGTAAATATGAAACCAATCACTATATCGGCTATTAATTTCAATTTAATACTAATGATTGCCTAATTGCTCAAAAAAAAACGGTGCTTGTAAAAATGACATTGGGAGCATTGGTACTAATGATGGTACTTTAAAACTGATTTTAATTTTTTGAACAAGAATAGTGTTTGATGAATTGAAAGATGACTGACATTTAGTTCATTATAGCTCGGTTCTAAAAATCAGTAGATGAGAGCGGTGGAAATGGAGGAACAGATTCTTTGAAAGACGAAAAAAAATAATTAATCAAATCAACTATTTAAAAATACGTTAAAATTAAAATCAAACTTGATTTAGCCGAATAGAAATATGAGATATATTTCTTTAATAACTATCAAAACGAACATTCTTAATAATACAAACTTCAAAAAAAATGAAAAAAATAAACTTAATATTATTCTGCATAGTGCTATTAAATACAACAAAATCTTTAGCACAATACATACTAGACTGGCAACAAAATGCAAGTTTAGACCAAAAACAAACAGTAATGAGTGCTGTCGACTCACTAGATAATGTTGTTTTAACAGGCTATTTGCAAAGCAATGGAATGTTTACTCGCAAATACACTATGTCGGGAACTTTACTTTGGGAAGTACAAGATTCCACTGGCATACAAAGCAACTATGAGAAACCCAATTGGGTGAATTGTGATGCAAACAATAATATTCTTGTAGTTGGCAATCGCTATTCACTTGGCACCAGTTACGATTATCCCAACGCAATTATAGCATTAAAATATAGTCCGCTTGGTATATTGCTCTGGAGAACTGTAATTCCAATTTCTATACTAATTAATAGTACAACCTCCTTTAATTGTAGAAGTGTTGTTGATGCTAGTGGTAATTTATATATAGGAACTGCAATAAATAACGGAGCTACACTAATTAAGCTAGATACGAATGGCAATGTAATTTTCACCCATTCAAGTATTGTAAACGCACCGAAAAACTTTAATGGAATGCGTCTTAGAAATAATAAAATAGCTGTGGCAACAAGCAGCGGTACACCAAATGTTGCTCCCATTTTTGTATGGGATACCACAGGTACTTTGTTATGGACGGCAAATGCAATTGGAACGCTTGCAGCTGACATTGAAATGGATGAAAATGAAAATGTATACGTATTAGGAAGTCTATATCATTTGGTAAATTCTATTACTTGGGATTATGATGCAAAACTTACTAAGTTTAGCTCATCCGGCAACTTTTTATGGACACACTTGTATGATTTTGGTTCCTATAATTTTACCACGCGCATGACTTATGTAAACAATCGGATAAGTGCAATTGGTTACGGAAATTCACTTGGACTTAAATGGCAAACATTTCAAACAGATACGAACGGAACATTACTTTGGTCAGCACCCTACACTGAGGCTGCGCCTTTAACGGCAAGCGATTCGTACCCACATTATATTTTAGCCAAACCAACTGGTGAAGTAATCGTTACAGGCGTAGGTGGTCCAACACCTGACCCTTTTAACCCCTCATTTAATCAAATGCCAATTGTTCAATACAGCAATACCGGAGTTCAAAATTGGATAAGTACTCCAAATATTTATGCCGGTACCGGCTTGGCCATGGGGTTCGCAAGTGACGGAAGTTTGTTTGCTATTGGTTCGAGAAATATGTTTGTGTTCCATTATGACATCGTCCCATTAACAGCATCCTCTAATTTTTATTTTGAAAATTCAGTAAAAATAGTTCCCAATCCATTTGCAACTATTACAACTCTTGAATATAATTTATTGACAACAGAAAATACTTCTCTTGAAATTGTTGATGTTGTTGGAAGAACAGTAAGAAATATAGCGTTAGAAAATCTCACTTTAGGAAATAATAAAATCAGCCTTGATCTCTCCGAATTAAAAAAGGGAATTTATTTCTGCAAAATTAATTCTCTGAAAAATCAACAAACATTTAAACTCATTAAAAATTAAATTTTAAAAAAAACACTTGCGAACTAGCAGTAAATACTATTCATACCTTATTTTTGGAATATGTCAAACTAACATTTAAAAAGCTATTTTTAGCGTTTTATTGAGAACAAAAAAACAGAGTATAGGTAATATGAAGCATTCCATGGAAGAACAAGCCATAAAAACAAGCCTTTTTAGCATTGTTGGCAATACCATGTTGGCGCTTATAAAAGGAATTGCAGGTTATTTCGGAAATTCATTTGCCCTCATTGCCGATGCTATTGAATCAACCGCCGATATTTTTGCTTCGTGTTTGGTGCTTTTTGGATTAAAATATTCAGGTAAACCTGCTGATAAAAATCATCCTTACGGACATGGGCGCGTTGAACCTTTGATTACTTTTTTAGTAGTTGGATTTTTAATTATCTCTGCAACCATCATAGCTTATGAAAGTATCCAAAATATTTCAATACCTCATGAATTACCACATGCATGGACTTTGTGGATATTAGGTGCCATCATTATTTGGAAAGAACTCTCTTTTAGATGGGTCTTAAAAAAAAGTAAGCAAACCAACAGTTCCTCCTTAAAAGCAGATGCTTGGCATCACCGAAGCGATGCCATTACATCAGTTGCTGCTTTTGCAGGAATTAGTATTGCCTTGTTTTTGGGCAAAGGATATGAATCGGCTGATGACTGGGCTGCCCTTTTTGCTTCTGCCTTTATTCTTTATAATAGTTATCAAATTTTTAGACCGGCTTTAAGCGAAATAATGGACGAGCATGTGTACGACGAGTTAATTGAAGAAATACGCGTTATAGCCCTAAAAGTTGATGGAATTGCAGGAACTGAAAAATGTTTCATCCGTAAAGCAGGAATGAAATTTCACGTTGATTTACACGCCTCAGTGGACGGTAGCATTTCTGTTACTGAAGGGCACGATTTGGCACATGCGCTGAAAAACAAATTGCGGATTGAATTACCTCAACTTGGGCATATCTTAATTCACGTTGAACCCTTCTCACCAGAAAATTCAACCATACAAGACTAAAGCTTTTGATACATTATGGATGTTGTCAACACCTAAACTGTTAACAAAATCAAGCTTTATCACTAACTATTTGCGACTTAACTGATACTTTTGTGAAATTAGGTAACTTGTTTTATTAATTCTGTAAACATGATAAACAATAAATTAGGTAAAAAATGCCTCCTTATTTCGCTGCTGTTTGCTGCGTTTAGTGGGAAGGCTCAGCTGGTGATAAACGAAGTTTCGCAAGGAGCTCAAAATCCTACCGTTGAATATGTTGAATTAATAGTTACCGGAACCAATACCTGCAGTTCTACTTCACAAGATTTACGCAACTGGATTATTGACGACAACAATGGAACCTTTGCTCCTGGAGCAGGCTCCGGAATTGCAGCAGGTTGTATTCGTTTTAAAAATATCGCCTTTTGGCAAAACATAAAAATTGGTACACTTATATTAATTTACGACGATGGGGTTACTTCAGTAAATCCATTAATTCCGGCCAATGACCTCAATGCTTCCGATGGTAACTGCCGATTGGTTATTCCCTACAGCAATACTTCCTTAATTGAAAAACATGCTACTCAACCGGGTATTTCCAATTCTACCTATCCTGCTACATCAGCAGCATTTACCTCGGCTAATGCTTGGACCAGTGTTATAGGAATGCGCAATGGAGGAGATGCTTTTCAGGTGCGTAATCCGGCAAATTATTCCACACCGGCGCATGCGGTTAGTTGGGGCGATAATGCAAACAACTCTATTATTTATTTTGCCGGCGATGCTGCGAAACGAGTTTTTAATATGAAAAATTTGGTGAACAATAATCCGGCAAATCAAGCAAACTGGACCAGCGACTCAACCCTCACAGGTGAAACTCCCGGATTAGCTAACAATGCGCAAAATAATACTTGGATTACTTCGCTATCTAACAACTGCCAAGCTTTTGTAGGTGCAAATCTCAACATAACTGCTTCTTCGCCTGCACCCTATTGCGCCGGCGAATCTATCGTGTTAAGTTCATCCGTTTCAAACGGAAATGTTTGGTCAACCGGAGATACTACTTCTAGCATAACTGTGAGTAGCAACGCCAGCATCAGTTTAACTAATCCTGCTTCCTGTTTTCCTGCTAATTTAAGCTTAACTTTTGATACCACCCAAGCAGATTTTAGTGCTGACACAACTGAAGGTTTTGCACCATTAACAGTACATTTTACAAATCAAAGTATGGCAAACGCAACTACTTTTAGTTGGAATTTTGCTGACGGTACTGCATTAATTGATTCAACAAATCCAAGTCATACTTTTTCAGATGCCGGGGTTTATCAAGTTATGCTAACTGCTTTCACAATAAATGGTTGCTTCGATAGTATTAGTTTAAAAATTACGGTTAAAGCACCCCTCGATTTGGAAAACAAATTCGAAATACCCAACATTTTTACTCCCAACAGCGATGGTGTAAACGATAAGTTTTTAATCCTAAGCAACAATGTTGATAACTTTAAAGGATTAATTTTCGATCGCTGGGGAAACAAAATACACGAATGGACCAATATTAACGAGGGTTGGGATGGAAGAACCCGCTCTGGAATGAAAGTAACTTCCGGTGTATTTTTTTACCTAATAGATGTAACTTTTAAGGATGGAACGAGTATACATCCTAAAGGAACAATAACACTGATTAAGTGATGCAAAAAACAATACCAAAAATCGTTAATTTAATTTATTTAAGCGATTAAATGATTAATTTTGTAGCTTAATTAGCTTTGTTGGTACAAAGTTAACAATGAAAAAACACACACATTTATTTTTTCTTTTTTTACTTTTTAGTTTCCGCTTAAGTGCTCAAATCAACATAAGCGCTATGGCAACGAGCTATACTGAAAATTTTAATAGCCTGGGAAACAATCCGATTACTGTTTTACCTTCCGGTTGGAAATTCGGAAGTGGAGCAGCACCAACCTATTCAAACGTTGCTAATTATACTTCCACAACAGAAGCTGCCGGTACAACGGGCGGTGCCGTTTTAACTCAGACATCAACCGGAGGAACTTACAATTTTGCCAACGGCGCCAACGCTACCAGCACCGAACGAGCGATTGGGTTTTTAGCTTCTGCAGGATATTCAGGACAACGCCACATCATGTTGCAATTGATTAATACAAGCTGCAATACCATTAGCCAATTAGATGTTAGTTTTGCATTTGAAAAATACCGCAACGGTACCAATATTTACGATTGGAATTTTTATGGAAGTACCAATGGAAATACCTGGACAGCTCTCACACTGGGCGATCAAAATTATCCAGCCGATGGCGATAATATTACGGTATATAATCCTCCAACTTCAACTACCAAGAATGTAAGCATTACCGGTCTTTCGATTGCTGGGGCTGCGAGTTATTATTTACGATGGACTTACAAAGATGCATCTGCCACCTATACAAATGCAATGGCACTTGGATTCGATGATTTTTCGGTAAGCGCAACCGGCGCCGCTTGTTCGGGAGCTAGTGCTCCAAGTATTCAAGCAAGTGCCTTAACTATAAGCTCGGTAACCTCTACCACCATGAATTTAAACTGGACTAGAGGGAATGGTAGCCGTTGTTTGGTTATTGGACGCGCTTCGGCTGCTGTGGCAACCAATCCTACTGCCGGAGTTTCGTATACTGATAATTCAGTTTTTGGCTCAGGTAGTGCCATAGGAAGTGGATTTGCAGTATATGTTGGCTATGGAAATTCAGTTTCCATTTCCGGATTAAATCCTTCAACTACCTACCATTTTAAAGTGTATGAGTTTAATGGCAATTGTACATGTACTAGTTATATAACCGGAGGAAGCGCCCCTATTAACAATGCAACGACTTGTGTAGCTGCACCAACAGTTCAATCGAATTCACTTACTTTTTCAAACATCACCACCAATCAACTACAACTGGATTGGATTCGTGGAAATGGTGCCAACTGTATAATTGTAGCTAAAGCAGGTTCGGCGGTGACTACCGCTCCTATGTTTGGAACTACCTATACCGCAAATGCAAACTTCGGTTCCGGTTCAACCACCGCTGCCGGCGAATATATAATTTATGCAGGTAATGGAACTTCAGTTATTACTACAGGTTTAAATTTTAATACGAACTACTATTTTTCAATTTTTGAATACAATGGTAGCGGAACTTGCACGCATTATGCAGTGGTTGCACCTTTAACAGGAAATGCCTCAACCGATTGTACCGAACCAACTGCTCAAGTTACTTTTGCAAGCTACTCGGCAAGTAGCGCAAGTATTACTTTAAATTTAACCAATGGAAATGGTACCAATCGAATAGTAATAGGAAGCTTAACTCCAATAACTGCAGCAGAAGTTCCTATCGATGGTTCAAATTATACAGCTAATACTAATTTCGGTTCAGGTTCGGCTATAGGTGCAGGCTTTGTATTGTATACTGGAAGCGGCTCAACTACAGCTATTACAGGATTAACATCTTCAACGCTTTACTACTTTGCTGCATTTGAATTTTGTAGCGCTACCAATAATTATTTAACTTCTACCTATCCTACGCTTACTGCCAGCACAACTCCTGGTTGTGGAGCCCCCTCATCACCAGCTATTGGAATAACCTTTACTGCCATTAGCGATATTTCAATGACCATTGGTTGGACCAATGGAAATGGAACGAATCGATTAGTTGTGCTTAGTACACTTCCTATTAATGCGAGTGATGTTCCTGTAAATTTAACGAGTTATACAGCAAACTCTTTATTTGGTGCCGGCACCATGATAGGTAATTCATTTGTAGTGTACGGAAGTACAGGAAATTCAGTAACAGTAACAGGACTAACTGCAAATACGAATTACTATGCAGCCGTTTTTGAATTCAACAATTGTCCTGCAAGCAATTATTTAACATCTATTTATCCATCTGATTTTGATAAAACAATTTGTTCGGCCTCCCCTATTGCTTTTCAAGGATTTGAAGCATCGGGCATGACTTGGGCTGGAACCTTTACAACTTCAGCAACAACGGGCGCAAGCGATAATCCCGCTAATCAGCGTATTTTAAGCGGAACCAGATCTTATCAAAATGCAGGTAGTGCAGGTACAATAACTTTAAATAATTTTCCAACTACCGGATTTGTAAATAAAAAAATCACGATTCGGGTATCGGCGACCGGAGTAACAGCAGGGCAAGGAATGGATGCTGCCGACAATATTAAGTTTTTTGTAGCCTTAAACGGCGCTGCTTTTGCCGGAACAGCTGACGTTAGAATTACAGGTGGGGCAAATGCAGCTTGGCCTTATAGTGCTTCACTTACTGCTACAACCTTTGCAGGTACTGCTTTAAATGTGGTTGCTCCGCAAGGAGGCGTTAGTACAAACAACTACTCAACTGTTGAAATATACTTACCGGATGCAACTACTCAAGTAGCATTAAAAATTGTGGCAACTAGCGATAGTCCTAATGAAATGTGGAATATCGATGATGTTACGTTGAGTGGCTGTGTAGGCTCCACAACAGTTACTCCTACTCAACTTTCGTTCACTAATATGCCCACCGGTTGTTTTGTACCCAATCAAACCCTTTCGTTAGCGGTAAGTGCTACCGATGGAAATGGGGCAATTGATAATACCTACACAGGAACAATTACATTATCGGTTAATAGTGGACCGGGAAATCTTACCGGTACAATTTCAGTTGCTGCTGTTGCCGGAATTGCTAATTTTAATGCATTTGCTTTGGATTTAGATGGTTCATACACCTTAACTGCCAGTGATGGTACTTTAACAGGAACTTCAGGTAGTATTATAATTTCGGTTGCATGTGCATCGGTTTGTTCTAAAATAAAATCGTTGTACGTTGATGCCTGCTTAAGTGCTTCCGAAGGTAGAGAAGAGTTCTTTACCTTTATCAACGGTAGCGATCCAATGCCTTTGAGTCAGTTAAAAGTAAAATTCCCGAATGGTGCTACCTATTGTAATTCTGGTTGTGCTACACAAACATGGACCACCAATCCTGCTAAAGTAGCCGCCCTTAATGCAACAGCCGGCTGTCCCGGTTTATTTGTAGAAGCGAATCCTATTCCTGCATATGTTCAGGTAATTGTGTTTACAGGATCTAGTCCTACCTATCCCTATAATTTTGCTGCCGAATGTGGAACAGGTCCTATTTATGCTGTATTTGCTAATAACACAAGTCCGGTTGGACGATTTGCCAATTACAATTCAAATTGTACTTCGCGCACCTTGGAAGCAACCTTCGGAACCTGCACCGATCAGGTTACTTATCAGCGTTGTTTGCTAAGTCCCGGCGATGGAGCTTTTGTTGATTTTGCTTTTGGTATAGCATTGTACAATAATGATGGTTGCACTCCTTTAACCGCTTTACCGGTTGAGCTTGTGCATTTTGATGCGAAGTACAAAGCAAATTTGGTGAACATTAGCTGGACAACCGTTGCTGAAATTAACAACGATTATTTTACGGTTATGCGTTCAGCTGATGGTAAACATTTTGAAGAAATTAAACGCGTAAAGGGAGCAGGAAATAGTTCGGTAAGTATTAGCTATGACGCTATTGACGAGGCTCCTTTGAACGGTATAAATTACTACCAATTAAAACAAACTGATTTTGATGGTAAACAATCTTTAAGCGAAATTGTGGCAGTTTCGGCTATTGGAAAAAGTATTGCATTTGAAAGTGTAATTCAAAATACAAATGAAGGAAGCATCACTGTAAATTTACAAAGTTCCGATAACCAACTTGTAACACTATCATTGTACGATATCGCAGGGCGTGAGGTACTCAAACAAGAAACGCAGTCTAACGGAACAAGCACTAAATTTTGGATTCCGGTGAGTCAATTCGCAAAAGGCATTTACATGCTAAAAGCAGGAAGCCAAGGAGAAGCGATAGTTCGAAAAGTAAGGTTGTAAGTTAATACGCGATTTACACATTAAACCTGAAGTGCATAATATCGCCATCTTCAACCAGGTATTCCTTTCCTTCAATTCCTAACTTACCGGCATCTTTGCAAGCACTCTCACTACCGTATTGAATATAATCGGCATATTTAATTACTTCTGCGCGAATAAATCCCTTTTCAAAATCGGTATGAATTACTCCTGCTGCTTGTGGGGCTGTCATACCTTTGGTAATAGTCCATGCGCGTACTTCTTTTACGCCAGCAGTAAAATAAGTACTTAGATTTAAAAGTTTGTAAGCCGCTTTAATCAGTTTGTTAACGCCAGGCTCTGTTAATCCAATATCTTTTAAAAAACTTTGACGATCTTCATAACTATCCAAGGCAGCAATTTCAGCTTCCATGGCTGCCGTTATAATTATTATTTCTGCATCCTCATCCTTAATAGCTTGTTTCACTGCATCTACGTGTTTGTTGCCGCTATTAACTGCCGATTCATCAACATTGCATACATATAGAATTGGCTTTTGTGTAAGCAACATCAAATCGTCGATGTATTTTTTATCTTCTTTGTTCACTGGGGCTGAGCGTGCTGATTTACCTTGCTCGAGATGTGCTTTATACACCTGCAAAACATCGTAACACTTTTTCGCATCCTTATCAGCTCCAACTTTTGCAATCTTTTCGTATTTCTGAATTTTCTTATCAATGGCTTCCAAGTCCTTTATCTGCAATTCAAAATCAATGGTTTCTTTATCGCGCACCGGATTTACCGAACCATCCACATGCACTACATTGGGATCGTCGAAGCAGCGCAGCACATGTATAATGGCATTGGTTTCACGAATGTTGGCTAAAAATTTATTTCCCAAACCTTCTCCCTTACTGGCACCTTTTACCAATCCTGCAATATCCACTATTTCAACCGTAGTAGGCAATACACGTTCAGGTTTCACCAAGGCTTCTAATTTTAATAAGCGCTCATCGGGCACAGTAATTACGCCCACATTCGGTTCAATTGTACAGAAAGGGAAGTTAGCCGCTTGCGCTTTTGCGTTAGATAAACAATTAAAAAGTGTTGATTTTCCTACATTAGGTAATCCAACAATGCCACACTGTAAAGCCATATAATTTATTTTTTGGGGCTGCAAATATAGTATTTCGATAGTTAATGACCAGCGTTGATTTCACCCTTAAATTTTATATATTTCAGGTATGCTTCTAATTTCATTTCTCTATAACTAACAACCGGTTTCATAAATCTATCCTTGCTATATTAAAGCTAAAATGGATTAACATTTTACAAACAGTTCACTATTTCACTCGATAAAAAAAGATACTTTTGAGGCTCAAAAAATAATCTATGCCAACAATTCAGGAATTAGAAAAAATCGCTAGCCAAGTTCGACGTGATATAGTTCGTCAAGTTCATGCTGTAAACTCAGGCCATCCGGGAGGTTCATTGGGCTGTACCGATTTTTTGGTTGCGCTTTATTTTGAAATAATGAAGCATACTCCTACTCCGTTCGATATGGATGCAAAAAATCAGGATGTATTTTTCCTTTCGAATGGTCATATTTCTCCGGTTTTTTATAGCGTACTATCCCGTTCAGGATATTTTGATGTGAAGGAATTAAGCACTTTCCGAAAACTAAATACACGTTTGCAAGGTCATCCTACCACCCATGAAGGTTTGCCAGGTGTGCGCATGAGCAGCGGTTCATTAGGACAAGGCTTATCCGTAGCCATTGGTACAGCATCTGCAAAAAAATTAAACAACGACCAACAATTGGTTTTTACCTTGCACGGCGATGGCGAATTACAAGAAGGTCAAATTTGGGAAGCCATGATGTATGCTGCGGCTAAAAAAGTGGATAACCTTATTGCTACTGTTGATGTGAATGGTCAACAAATTGATGGATCAACAGCGAATGTATTGTCACTTGGAGATTTAAAATCGAAGTGGCTAGCATTCGGTTGGGAAGTACTTGAAATGAACGGTAATAAAATGACCGAGGTAGTAAGTACCTTAAACCAGGCTAAAACTTTATGTGGAAAGGGAAAGCCGGTAGTTATTTTAATGAAAACTGAAATGGGATTTGGTGTAGATTTTATGATGGGCTCGCATAAATGGCACGGTGTAGCTCCCAACGATGAGCAACTAAAGCAAGCATTGGCACAGCTTCCAGAAACCCTTGGCGATTATTAATACGTAAAAGTCAATTGCAAATAAGAATCCGCTTGAAAATTGCAGTGGAAAATGAATCAAGAAGAAGCAACTAAACCAACACTTAAGGAATTACTTGAAGCCCATGACGGCATTGCGCTGGAAAATGGGGTAAACTCCTTATTGCCGGATGAATTGGCTAGCTTTTTATCGGATGTAAACGAAAATGATCGACTTACAATATTTAATTTACTTACATCAAAATTAGCGGCTGAAACTTTTGAATTTCTTGATTTATCAGAGCAGGAAGAAGTTTTAAAAGCCTTACCCAATTTTAAGAAGGCAAGTATCCTGAATGAAATTGCACCGGATACGCGTACTAAATTTTTAGAAGAACTACCGAGCGAAGCAGTTACCGAATTGCTAAAATTACTTTCACCCGAAGAACGCACAGTTACTTTGGCTTTGCTTGGATATCCTGAACACAGTGTTGGTCGATTGATGACTCCGGATTACATTGCAGTAAAGCAACACTGGACGGTTGAAAAGGTACTCAGCTATATTCGTAAAAGAGGAAAATATTCAGAAACAATTAACGTTGTTTACATTATTGACGATGCCGGAAAACTAATTGACGACATTCGAATTCGGGAGTTTTTATTTGTGCCACCTGAACGTTTGGTAAGCGAAATTATGGACCGAAAATTTATTGCACTTTCAGTAAACGACGATGAAGAAAGTGCTATTTCTGTATTTCGAAATAACGATAGAGTTGCGCTTCCGGTTACGGATACAGCCGGTGTTTTGCTAGGAATTGTTACGATTGACGATGTGCTAACACTTGCTCAGGAGGAAGATACGGAAGATATTCAAAAAATGGGGGGTACCGAAGCCTTGGAAGAACCCTATATTGAAATTCCACTTTTAACTTTAGTACGAAAAAGAGGAATATGGCTCATCGTTTTATTTTTAGGAGAAATGTTAACAGCCACCGCCATGGCTTTTTTTCAAGGTGAAATAGAAAAAGCGGTTGTGCTCGCTTTGTTTGTTCCACTGATTATTTCAAGTGGTGGAAACTCAGGTTCGCAAGCTGCTACCTTAATTATTCGCGCGATGGCATTGGGTGAAATTACCTTACAGGATTGGTGGAGAGTTTTACGAAGAGAATTACTGTCGGGCTTAATGCTTGGTGGCTTGTTGGGCATTATTGGATTTCTACGAATCGCTTTGTGGTCAACGTTTAGCAATGTGTACGGTCCACATTGGTTTCCTTTAGGATTAACTGTTGGACTATCCTTAGTTGGTGTAGTAATGTGGGGAACCATTTCGGGTTCTATGCTACCTATTTTTCTAAAAAAAATTGGACTGGATCCTGCGGTTTCATCAGCACCTTTTGTAGCAACCTTGGTAGATGTAACAGGACTACTTATTTATTTTAGCTGGGCTTTTATATTATTAAAAGGAACATTACTCTAAGTAAAATCATACATGGATTTGAAATATATAGTAGGAGTTTTAAGAATGAGAACTAGTAAATCAATCGCTTTATTTTTGCTTTTAATTTCAGTGCTTTCAGCGAGTGTGGTGGCACAACCTCGTGCTAAAAAAGAAATTCCATTAACGCGTATTCTCTTCGTTTTTGATTGTTCACTTAGCATGATAGGCCGATGGGAAAGTGCCACGAAAATGGATGTTTCAAAAAAGATTTTAATGCAAACCATGGATAGCTTGCAAAAGCTCGATAATTTAGAAGTGGCCTTGCGGATGTATGGTCATCAATCGCCTTTGCAACCTCAGCGCGATTGTAAGGACAGTAAGTTGGAAGTTCCTTTTTCGAAGAACAATTTTGGTTTAATTAAGGCCAAGATAAAAGCGGCTCAGCCAAAAGGTACTACTCCTATTGCCTATTCGTTGGAGCAATCGGGTGCTGATTTTCCTGAATGTAACAATTGCCGCAACATTATTATTTTAATTACTGATGGTGAAGAAGAATGTGATGGTGATCCATGCGCTGTATCAGCTGCATTGCAATCAAAAGGTATAGTATTAAAACCTTTTGTTATAGGGATAGGATTGGACGATAATTTTGCGAAAACTTTTGAATGTATTGGAAAATATTTCGATGCCAGTAACGAAAAATCATTTCAATATGCCATGGGAATCATTATTTCACAGGCATTGAATTCAACAACGGCACAAGTAAACTTGCTCGATATTAGTGGTAAACCTACAGAGACCAACGTAAATATGACCTTTTACGACATGCACACCGGCAGCATGAAATACAATTACATTCATACCATCAATAACAAAGGAAACCCCGATACTTTACCACTCGATCCTTTACCCACTTACAGAATGGTTGTTCATACCACTCCTATAGTAACCAAAGACAGCATTGAATTAACACCGGGTAAGCATACCATTATTGCAATTGATGCACCTCAAGGCTTTCTAAATTTAAAGACCAACGGAATTAATGATTACAAATCCTTGCAATTTATTGTTCGTAAAAAAGGTGAAATGAATACGCTTGTGGTGCAGGATGCGGCCAAAACAGAAAAATACCTGGTTGGAAAGTACGATTTAGAAATACTCACTTTGCCAAGGCTCTTGATTAATGATGTAGATATTTCACAAAGTAAAACTACCAGTGTACAAATACCCCAGCCCGGAATTGCAAATATTTTGACTAATGGAGCAGGCTATGGAAGTATTTATGTGGAAGAAAAAAACAAGCTGAAGTGGATTTACAATCTTCCTGAAAATTCAACACGAGAGAGCCTAATTTTATTGCCGGGAAGCTATCGATTAGTTTATCGTCCCAAGAGTGCCAAAGAGAGTATTTACACTATTGAACGCCAATTTAAAATTGAATCGGGCAGCTCCTCATCCATTAAAACTTTTTAAAAAAACAAAATCTCAAGTATGAAAAAATACACTTACACCGAAAAAAAAGATACTCGCTCAGGATTTGGCGCCGGCTTGCACGAACTTGGTAAAAAAAATGATAAAGTAGTTGCCTTGTGTGCCGATTTAACCGGTTCGCTAAAAATGGATGCATTTGCAAAAGATTTTCCTGAGCGATTTTTTCAGGTAGGAATAGCTGAAGCCAATATGATGGGAATTGCAGCAGGAATGACCATAGGCGACAAAATTCCTTTTACAGGAACATTTGCCAATTTCAGTACCGGAAGGGTATATGATCAAATTCGTCAATCGATTGCTTACTCCGATAAAAATGTAAAAATATGTGCTTCGCACGCTGGGCTTACACTTGGCGAAGATGGTGCTACCCATCAAATATTGGAAGACATAGGAATGATGAAAATGCTGCCGAATATGACAGTGATTAATCCATGCGATTATAACCAAACCAAAGCCGCAACTATTGCTATTGCCGAACATCATGGTCCAGTTTATTTACGTTTTGGCCGACCAACCGTGCCGGTATTTACCGACCCTAACCAGAAATTTGAAATTGGAAAAGCTGTGGTATTCAATGAAGGAAATGATGTAAGTATTTTTTGTACCGGGCACCTGGTTTGGAAAGCGATTGAAGCCGGTGAACTTTTGGCAGCTGCTGGAATTAATGCCGATATTATAAATATACATACCATAAAACCACTAGACGCTAAAGCAGTGTTAGATTCGGTAAGAAAAACCAAATGTGTGGTTACAGCCGAGGAACATCAGCTAAATGGCGGACTTGGCGACAGCATAGCTCAATTATTGGCGCAACAACTCCCCACTCCTATTGAAATGGTTGGTGTTAACGATAGTTTTGGTGAAAGTGGTACTCCCGATGAACTCATGGTGAAATACGGACTTGATGCAAAAAACATTGTTGACGCTGTGCAAAAAGTAATGAAAAGGAAGTAATTCCATTTTATCCATTTTTTTTTGGGGTGTATTAAACCATTGCTTCTTCTGCTTGTCTGATCAAAACTTGCCAACGATAAAATAGCGGCAACTACAGTAACCATTTATGGAGGAATACAGCGACAAAGAACTTCTTATAAAATTTAGGGAAGAAAGTACGCGTTCGTATGCCTATAATTTACTGATAAAAAAATATCAAAAACGCTTGTATACGCATATTCGCAGAATGCTCATCGACCATGATGATACAAACGATGTACTCCAAAATGTATTGATAAAAGTGTGGAACAATTTGCTAAGTTTCAAAGAAGAATCACAATTATTTACCTGGTTGTATCGCATTGCAACAAATGAATCGCTGAGTTTTTTGAAGAAAAAAAGAACACGCTTTTTTATACCAATTGTGGATGTAGAATATCAGCTAAGCAAATCATTGGAAGATGATAACTATTTTAGTGGTGATGAAATACAATTGAAATTGCAAAAAGCAATTTTAACCTTACCTGAAAAACAACGCCTGGTATTTAACATGAAGTACTACGAAAATTTTAAATACGAAGACATGAGTAAAGTTTTAGGTACCTCTGTTGGTGCATTAAAAGCCTCTTACCACATAGCCGTAAAAAAAATTGAAGAATTTGTTTTAAAGAATTAAACTATTTGAAATTAGAAACATCCTAGATACATGAAAAAGGAATTAGAAGATTTTGAAGATGAAAATATAAATAAGTTAGCACCTTCATTATCAAAAATTGAAAAGAAAGAACTGTTTGTTGCTCCTGAAAATTATTTTGAAAAATTACCAGGACAAATGCAAGATAAAATTCATGCAAATGTAAAACCGCACAGTTACTGGGTTCCAAATTACAAATTGGCATTCGCTTCGCTCTCTGTTTTTTTGATATTGCTGTCAGGCATCTATTATTTTACAAACAAAACTGCAATAATTGCTGAGCCCCAAACAAGTGAACTGATTCAAAATTACGATAGTCAATACCTCAGCAGTGTTGACGAAACAGAACTTGCTGAACAATTAGATGACGAAGTGCTGGAAAATACCTCCATGCAAATTGAAAAAAGTAATGGTATCAGCAACGAGGAAATTGAAGATTATTTACTAAGTAACAACATCGATTTAACTACTATAAGCAATGAATTTTAATCCTAAAAAAATGAAAAAAATACAGCTCCTGTTACCTACACTACTATTAATAAGCAGTATAGCATTGGCGCAACCCGGCCAAGTAGATAAAATGAACAAGGGCGAACGAAAAGAAAAAGTAGAGGCAATGAAAATTGCATATCTCACAAATAAATTGGAATTAAGTCCTACTGAGGCCCAACAATTTTGGCCAGTGTTTAATGAGTTTGAAGCTAAGATTCAAGCTATTCGACAAAGCCGACGCAAGGATTCGCGCGAAGGGCAAGACAATTTAGATCAATTGAGTGACAAAGAAGTTGAATCTTTAATTGACAGCGAAGTTGCATTCAGGCAAAAAGAACTGGATGTTATGAAAGAATATCATTCGAAATTTAAAGCAGTTTTGCCAATACGTAAAGTGGCCAAATTGTATCGTGCTCAAGAAGATTTTAAGCGCGAGTTATTAAAGAAAATACAGGAACGAAAAGGTGAAAAGAGACCTTAATAAAAATAGTGTTGGTTAAATTTTAAAGCCGCTGGTGCATACTAGCGGCTTTTTTATGCTTTCAAAATCTCCAATTTATAATCTTCACAACTCCGTTTAATTACTTCAAAAGCTTCGCTCTTTCCATACGTTTGAGTTATTTCAACACTTCGAGTTTCAAGACCCGGCATATTTTTATAGGTCAAAAAATAGTGCTTTAAACGTTGTACTATTGAATCAGGACAATCAGCAATATCCTTCCATTCACGATATACTTCGTCATTCGCCATAACAGCAATTATCTTATCATCGGCTTCACCATTGTCAATCATTCGGAAACCACCAATTGGAATAGCCGGTAAAATAATATCACCATGGGTAATGTTACGTTCACTTAATACACAAATATCCAAAGGGTCGCCATCGCCCTTTAATGTAGGAATACCACTTTTCATTGCTGAAAACTCTGCCACTTTTTTACCACAGTAAGTTTGAGGAATAAATCCGTACAACGCAGGAATAATGTTGCTGAATTTTTGAGGACGGTCAACTTTTAAATAGCCCGTGTTTTTATCAACTTCATATTTAACTGTGTCTGAAGGAACAATTTCAATAAAAGCCGTTACTATTTCAGGAACATTGTCGCCGGCTGCGATGCCGTGCCAAGGATGAGCTTTATAAGGTTGATTCATTTTATTTTTTTTGAAACGAAAAAGTAAATAAGCAAAAATAACAAGGCCGAAATAAGTAGCAATACTAAGTTATTTTTACCAGTTCCCAATTGATTTTCGCGTTGAGTTATATCCTTTGAATTGCTTGATTCGGATTGTGTGACATTCAGCTTTAAGCCAATGTTCTTTTTTAAAAAATCAATTTCATCTTTCCAGTTTACACCTAGACTTGCGGTATAATAATCGTCGGTATTTTTTTGAAAAGACTTACGATTGCGGTCGCAAAAATTAACTTCATACACTTTTAATTCAGGATTGTAGATTGCGTAAATCAACCATTGTTCACCCTTTGCAAAGCTCATTTGGCAGGAGCTTTCACAATCATAATCAAAATGAAAACGATTGGCAATATCACCCTTGTAAACTTCACTCACTTGCAAAAAAGTTATTGCCTTACCCTTATTGCACATTGCCACTGAATCAACAACTCCGGTTAAAATAACATCAAACCTTCGACATTCAACAATGGTTAAATCTTTCTTAGCAACACAATCGCAAGCCACTGTTGTAAGTGGAAGAAAAAGAATAATACGGCTAAGAAAGTGGAGCAACTTCATTTTTTAAAAATTGTAAAGAACGTTCCATATCACTATATAAAATGCGGTCTTCATTAAGTGAAGGTACTTGTTTACGATACTTATCTAAAATTTTCTCGAGTGTTTCAGAGCTGCGCAGTGGTCGACGAAACTCTATAGCCTGCGCTGCATTCATTAATTCAATGGCAATAATTCGTTCAAGATTTTGAACCACCCTAAAACATTTGGTGGCTGCATTCGCACCCATACTTACATGATCTTCCTGACCATTTGATGACACAATAGAATCGACAGAAGCGGGAGAACAAAGCTGTTTATTCTGGCTAACTATGGAAGCAGCTGTGTATTGTGGAATCATAAATCCTGAATTCAAACCCGGGTTCGCAACTAAAAAAGCAGGCAGTTTGCGCAAACCGGAGATCAACTGATAAGTGCGTCGTTCAGAAATATTACCAAGTTCGCTCAACGCGATACACAATAAATCCAGTGCAATTGCAAGCGGTTGTCCATGAAAATTTCCTCCCGAAATAATTTCATCTTCTTCAGGAAAAACAGTAGGATTATCGGTTACAGCATTAATCTCGGTTAAAAAAACTGACTGCACATAGTTGATAGCGTCTTTTGAAGCACCGTGCACTTGAGGGATACAACGAAATGAATAAGGATCTTGTACATGTGCTTTTGCTTGCGCTGCAATTTGACTTCCTTGAAGCAAGCTACGCATATTTTTTGCTGTCTGTAATTGCCCTTGATGCGGACGTATGCAGTGAATGTGCTCTTTAAATGGTTCGGTGCGCCCGTCAAATCCTTCTAATGAAATAGCAGCAATTGTATCAGTCCACCGACTTAATTTATTTGCTTGCATCAAACACCAGCAACCATAAGCACTCATAAACTGGGTACCATTTAACAGCGCTAATCCTTCTTTAGATTTGAGAGAAATTGCTTGCCAGTTCATTTCCTTCATTACTTCAGCCATGGCACGTTTTTCATTTTTGTAATACACTTCTCCCATTCCCAATAAGGGTAAGGACAAATGAGCTAGAGGAGCTAAATCGCCAGAAGCTCCCAAGGAACCTTGTTGATATACTACCGGTAAAATATCGTGATTATAAAAATCAACTAAGCGCTCAACAGTACACAACTGCACAGCGCTTTTCCCATATGACAAACCTTGTATTTTGAGTAGCAACATTAATTTAACCAGCTCTTGCGGAACTTCTTCTCCTGTACCACAGGCATGACTCATCACTAAATTTTCTTGTAATTTGCTTAAGTCTTTATCAGGAATTTTTGTATCACACAAGGAACCAAAACCAGTATTTATGCCATAAATAGG